>BNJV01002200.1_pt1 | contig 160013 bp, 225 predicted proteins | sample 8540591 | NCBI WGS metagenome assembly BNJV01 (sample SAMD00202457, study PRJDB9452) | human saliva metagenome | host: Homo sapiens
CACGTCTGTTGGGTCCGACTCAGAATACGCCGCGAGCGCCCCGCATTATAAGCCGAGGTGTCGAGAAGAGATACTGACCTTATCTTCATAGTTATCATAGACTGTTCACCCGACAACAGCGGTCGGTTGCAGCATATCTTCAGCTCAGCTCACATAGCCGCATCATCTGCAGCTGATAAGCCCCTCGCACAAGAGATCATCCGCAGAAACCGCGATTACCGACCATTACCGGCAGTCTTTCCGAGTCCCCGTAACAGCCCGCAGAAACCGGCGCCGTTACAGCCCTCGCTACAGCACTCCGCCAAAGTTTTTGATCGACACATTTCCTCCTCCATGTGCCCTTACTGATTCACCAAGATGACCCTCATCTTGCCCTTCCGGCTCTTTAATTTAACGTCCCCTCAAAATAAAGAATTGCGAGCCCGCCCAAGAGCCGGCTTAGCATGAAATTTATTTAGCCGCAATGTTTGCCTGTCGACAGCCGCAGCCAGAGCGATAGAAATCAATATCGACCCATGAGAACGCCCACCGACACGGCTCAGGCTCATAGAACAGCCCAGCCCCACAGCAGAAGAGTTTACACGACCATCGCCATGAAACTTCACAGGTGGTGCACACAGGGCAGCGGCCCGGCAAGAACACATGAGGCCGATGGAACAGTTAATCCATAATATAATCGCTCACCAACTCACTGTTTCAGAGGCCGCGCAGCCACGTTGCCCAGCGCACCATGGTGGCAGCCAGACACCTCATACTCTGATGATGGTTCTCACCGCCTCAGGTAGAGGCTGACCAGTTCGTCTGCCCCTCCAGCGTCACGACGGCTAAAGGACAACATCGTGATGCGCTGAGAGAAGACAGCGACGACTTCAATCCAGCAGATCTCAAAGGTCAACAACTGCTCACCAAGAACAGCCAGACCACGACAGCATGCCCCAACACTTTGTTGGCAGATGGGCACCCACCGAGAGAATGCCCAAAATGAGGACAATCACGACAGGCCCCCATGAGTGTTTTCGCCGACCTTTCTTCTGGCCGCCGATGAAAGACTCACTTCACCGTGCCAGAAGAGGGTCACCGTGCTCGTGACGGTAACGTCGGTCACCAGCACATGCCGACGATCGAACCGATTGTACCGCCTGCTTTACAACCTGGCGATTCAACCACCACGCTGGCGTCATAGCAAGAACGCATCAAAACCAAAACCAGAGCTCAGCACAGCCAGCTCGCCTTCGCGAATGAACCAAGTCTGATAAGGCAGTGTACACGTTTGTAGTCGAAGAATTGTGTTGCCCCGCGAATACATTTAGGCTGTTTACGTTCGACCATTATTGTCTTCTGCTTTCTAGAATGTCCGGCCATGAAGGCCTCATTGCTTCGATTCAAAGCAGTGATGTTGAGGAAACCCTTTAATCAATAAGTATTCCGAGATTATGATGAGGCATGCAGTTGAACGATGCAAAGCATACCTGCATCATTTTTGTTGCAGACTTCAATCACCACCTCTCAGATGGATGGCACAGGTTCACTGTTCTCTCATCAAACATAATATATATTTACAGCCCCGTTAATTTCGATCAGCCGATTCTTTGTTAAAAAATAGGAGTTTCGATTATTCGAACACGTTATCCCTCATATATAATATTCGACCCAAATAACCCATAGTTTAACATGTTCCAGAGTATGAATAGAACCTACTATTCATTGAAGAATCACTTAACCAGCCTTCAACGCCTGACTACTGTTTTTATGTCATCATCTTCATCAATGCATTAGCATTGTTTCAGAATCCCGCCCAGCATTAACCAGTCATCATGCAACGTTCATTGCTTCGCCCGCGGCATACATCGTCGTCGTCATTCTGCTTTCATACAAAATCATAATCGTGAGCAGCTTTCGTCAGGAAAATCACCGATAGCGTCGTCTTCGCTATTGCTGGCCTTCACATCATCGCGTTGTGCCTTCACGACGTGCATTTCCGTTGCCCAGCGCGAAAACCGTTTCCAAACATCTTCTTCACCCGTTCCTCTGCTGTCTTTTTTCGTCTCGCACGATAACCCGGTTTTGCCATAAAGAACAGGAAGTTGCGCACAACATTCGTCTAACCTGGTGTTAGCCCCAGTTCAGCCCGACAGTTAGCATCGTGACCATGTTGGTACACTACGCTTACGGCGATGAGCCCCATCGACTGTGCCATATTTGTTCCATCTAAAATCTCTTGTCACCCGAGGACTATCACAGCCAATCCATAACTTCGTGGCCCTTTCAAGAGTTCTAAAGAAGACCGAACAGCCCGCCTGTCTCCAACGCAAAAGCTCACCGCCCATTGCCTTCGAAGCCGGAACGGTCTCATCCATCTTATTCATCAACCTGAACACAGGTCAATACTATTGCTCATCACCGTCAGGCATTCCTCACCAGAATCCGCGTCCACACAATGGCTTTCATTGCTTCCTCTGCCGATCAGCCCAGGTTTTACAGCGAGCATTCAAAATATCCGCATTCTCCACCTTCATCGCTGCCTCACCCCAGCGCCCATCGCAAACAGCCCCACAGCGGCCTCAAATTCATCGCTGGTCAGCCTTCATCACGGCGGCTTCATATCGTTAAACCGATCATCATGATTACGCAATCCCGTAACACATCGCGCGAGAAATACCGATTAGTTTCGACCATTAACGTCGATTGATTAAATTTTGTGAATAAATGTTGGTTCCATCGAATCTGCTCATTTCGGTACGCCGAGACGACGAAGACCAGCTCAATAACGTAGGCCTTTAACCGCCAGTCATCTTTCAATAGCGTTTCGTCAGAACAACCGTCAATCATCAACATTTTCCGGAAGATGCTGGTCAACCAATCCCAACACAGCGTCGACTTCGTTTTGATTCATGGTCTCATCAACAGCCGTTATTTCTTGGCCCTTCCTCACCTTTCACCGACAGCTTTTTGTGCCATTCACCAGCTTCCCCGATAACGCCCCGATCAGCGACCAGCAAACTGCAAGAGAAGAAAGATCAGTTGCCCCCAGAGATAGCCCCTTTCAGGATCAGTCATCACTTCCATCATACCTTCTCAAGTTTCAGCGAGGCTGATAGTCCACTGGTTCATCTGTTTCCTGTAGACACACGGTCATTCAGATTACATTGGTCCCAGTCTCCGCACCATTGCAAAAGCCGTAATCAGCAACACTTGGCTCCACCACGATTGCACCTGACCTCACTTCATGGGTCATCATCTTCACTTTATTATCCCATACTCATTGTTCATATGAAAATCAAGACCCACGATAAACAGCATGATATCGCGCGGCATTTTTCTTATGTTTACTAATTAACCAGCATTCTGCCATTAAAGTCTTCAGTGGTTACCATTTTACACGGCTGGCATATTGAAATATTCCCAACATTACAGCGTTTACCTCACCAGTTCGCCCGGTCACTTCTTTTTGATCATGCCCAGAGGTCCAGGCGGAGGGCTTCCAGTCTGCTCTCATCAATCACAGAGGCAGAGGTCACGATACACGACCCAGCGGCAAAGACGCACACCCACGATTGCGGTTGCCCTCACGCGGAAGGCGTTGGCGACCGCGCCCGACCGAGATTCAGCGGCCCACAGCGAGCGCGCCCATTCCTGTTGCCCGCAGGCGTCCGCAGAATGATCCATTTCCGCGTGCGCACCTCCTGGTCTCGTGCCCACACGGACCCAGCTTAACACCAGCGTCCAAACCCCGCGTGCACATCACAGCCACGGAGCATTCGCGATATTACGGAAATACGTCTGGTCGGTTGGGCGCACGGTCAGATGACGCAAATCCCCGGTCATCCATGACTGTGTCAACGTGAACACGACCAGCGAAAGCGATAACTCACGTTTTTCAGATACCAGACCAAACATGGATTTCAGCATCAGCAACATAAGTCATCAGTTCTTTCTTTCATAGTACGATATCCACGCCAACCACCCGCAGCGGCGCGCAAGGTCACCATCCGCATTTGGTGCGCCGTTTCAGCAGTGAGTTCACGAGGTCGTCGTTTGTCTTCAACGCAATAACATGTCCTCCCGAGGCATAGCCAGCCTGGCCATCAGAGACGCCATCTCGGGAGGCGCATTACGGCGGTCAGAGAAGACGAAAAGTCGCAGTTCAGTTCGCACACGATTTTCACAGCGGCGGATTGAGTCTCCATCGAGCACAGTTTCGCGCCGGTTTATCGATTTGACGGACCGACCTGACGTTCAACAGATGCCACGAGTTGCCGTCATTCAGAGTGAGTCGATTTTGTCCACCCTCTTCAATGACGATGGTCGTTCAACATGTATTCTGGCAGGTCTCGTTCGTCAATACCCGTCATTGCCAGCGACAGAGTAGCTCAACATTTGCGAGCGTTGCCCATCGCCTTTCATTGCCGAGGCCAGCAGTGAGCGATGAGTTCAGGATTCCGTAGAGTTATGAGAAGACAACCTTCTTCCCGTTGTTTACATTGACACCGCCACTTGAAATGCGGCGCTGACCAGATGCTCAGTCATGGGGACCATCATGCGGGTTCCCCACATGCTTGTCAGCAGGAACCATCAACGAAACACCATTTGAGGACTTGTGCAGGCATCGGTTCAGGTCTGCTCACTGGCGGTTTTGGTGTACGACGGGAAACGAGCGCCAGATAGCCGGTTTCATTCCCAGCCCTCACCACCCGCCTGTAGCCGCTGCGAAGCGTTTTTCACCGTGCCGTCACGATTCGTCGATAATGATGATCCAGAGTTCGATGATCATGCTTGGCTTTCGCTCAGAGAAATCACGCCACGAGGCAGCGAGCCAGCCCGCCTGATCAGCCTCGCCGCATGAAAACAGCTCACATATCTTCACAGGAGAAGGCGACACGGAGCGGGCTGCCGATCCGGGCAGCGCAGCACGCCGGCCCTTCAGAACAGAGCCGTTAAGGCGCCGCGAAAGGAGGCCTTCTGACCGCCACACTCAGGCAGAACATCGAACAGATTTCATTACGCAACACAGCGACAAATTTACCATCCCTCACCAGGTTGTCGCAGCTAACAGAGGTTTGTGTTCTCGATCTGTTCGTTGGAGGTAGATCAGCGGAGACCATCATCATTACATGTCACATCACTATCGCAAAGTGTAGATATGGTACCGATGTGTTAGGCCTGAATACCAGAGTTGAACTTACTGTTGTTTGAAGCTCAGCAATTCAGAAGAGTCAGCCAGAGGTTCGTTATCAGGCCAGGTAGAAGAGGATTACTTGAAAGCCCCGTTGCTTACCAAGAAATGGGCAGTCCGTTGCGGCTCACCTGATGGCTTTCACGCCAGCGTGCCGAGCGGCCTGCGTAGAGTCATCAGTGGCCCAACCGTAAAGAGACGGGCCGATATTCTTCGCAGCAGAAGTTTGAGTGGTCAGGTTACAGGTTAACGATGTTGCCTTTGCCATCTGTCACGACATGCTGGTTAGCTGTGGTCGCCCCAGACCCTGACCTCCGCACATCATCTCTGTAATCATCGGAAGCTGCCGGTTCGGGTTCGTCAGCACTGTCATGCCCTTCACCGGCTTCCAGCTCACCGCTGGTCGCCTCACGGCATTTCAGCGCAGCCCCTCGGCTCAGCCACGCACGCCGCCGACAGGGCCCGCGACAGCCACGGCTCATCAGACGCGGTCACTTGAAGCTCGCGCTCAACACCGTCGCCGTCAGCTCACGATAACCGCAGAACTGCATGACTGCAGTCACCAGCGATCAGATTCGCAGGAAATTGCCCGCCCGGCGCCCCCAGACTCATCATTCCGTGAGGTCTGGTATTTGATGCTGCACCTGAAATGTTTCGTTTGTCGTTAGACGTTGGCGGCGCATTACAGAATCATTCCAGACCATCCAGTTAGCTGTCTTCAGCGAAGGTGATGCCGGTAACAGTGAGCTCTTCTTACTCGAAGAGGACGATAGAGGGCAGGATACATGAGACCGGCGAAACCGGATGCCTTTACGAGCACAACGACGGCCTGCCTAGTATTTGCTGGTACATGCTCGACCGTTTCGGATGGTAGAGGGTTCGAGTTTTGCATCTCGACGAACACGGCTGCACCGCATGAACACGACGTCGTACTAGAGAGCAACCTCGATGAAGTAAGCAGAGATGCCCCTTCTTCGTCGATGACCAGGCTACCGAACCGACCAGCCCCGCATCAGCGAAAGATCGCGCCGAATTTACTGCCTTGGCATCGCATACGAAGCGAACACCATCAACGGCACGGAGGGCCGCTCACTGTGGTCGCTGGCGGAATCAATTGTCCAGCAGCTGTTTTACGACAAATTGCACCGAAGTACGTTTCAACATCTGCAGATTAACACCTGTTTAACTGAAGTCTTGAGAGGATATTAATGGCTTGAGCCAGACACCACACAGCCAGACTTTGTTCCGCTTGATACCTGCGGGCAGTCGAAGGTCTCTCACCATACTGTCTCAGCGGCGATGATTTTGCTCAGGTTACAGGTACCATTTTCCATATCTGCCAGCGACGATTCAGTTTGGAATTTGCCTGCTGTAATTCATGATTAACCGAGTTCACGATCTATTGAGGTTCATTTATTGGCCCAACATCGCGTACGCATATCTTCGTTAGCCTGCTGGCGATGTGTTCGTAGAATTCGTCTCAATAGACGCCATTGACCTGCGAACAGTCAATGCGCGTTTTCTTTCTTCTTCATTGTGGTCAAAGTTTTAAATTGCTCAACCGTGCCGACCGTCAACCGCGCGAGGCATCGCCGTTTTCACGATTTGTTCATCGATCAGATGAACAGTCCGGTCATGCTTCAGAAGATCGCATTGCGGCGGGTGACACCACTGTAAACGGACACCGAGCGATGACCTCATCGCAGTTTGAGTCAGCCTCGTCTGTCAATTTAGGCTCCGACGGACATTTGTACCGTTCTTCAGCACGCCGGAGAAACCTCATTTACATGTTGCAGAGTATCGAATGATTGTTCATCCATTTTAGTCAATTCCTTTTGAAAGTCATACCGCACGATCAGTAACGGCGGCCTCAGCAGCGGAGAGCTTTTCATCGCACCAGGCACGGAACAGGTTTTGAAGCGACATATCCCCACACGGCGCCACCGGTCATTCCAGCGTCGTCGAACGATAACAGACCCCTTGCCCGCCCACATACAGGGCCCCCAATAACTGTTCGCTGCGACGGCCTGCACCATTGGTACCAATACGTGACTTCCCTCACGACTGTCAACCGCGCCCCGAGGACGAGCCCACCAACGATGTTCAACACCCGTTACTTGCTGGTCACAAAACACCCACCTTGCGGCCTGCCAGCCGACCACCAGCACCTGACACAGTGCCCGCGACTGAACAGGCCCTCTGAGTTACCCAAAGTGGCATTCAACGCTTTTAACGCCACTTTAAATCACCACCAGCCAGCCCTCGCATTGCTCAAACCTCAGCACGGGTCGCTCATTGACAGCGATATCCCATTAAATATCCAGGAATCAGGCTCCCATTAGATTTTATCCACCACAGACCATAACATTTGTCCATCGCTGAGACCTCATTTGCCCAGCAGCCCATGACTGCTTTCGCGCCTCGGCCGGCTGTTCTTCGGCGTATTTCCAGAACCATCAGTCTCTTGACACCCAGGGCATGAAGTCAACTCGCCAGTCGTCCGTGCCCGCCTGGCCATCCAGCAGAACTCAGGCCTGTTTCACGGGCCGCCGAAGAGCAGTTGCCTGGTTACCGCATCGACGTCCAACGGTGCCGCATCCAGCTATCACGACCAGCTGCGCGTCCACAGAAGCGATCAAACCCCGTCTCAACCGTCATACTGCGATTGGCTCAGAGGCGGTCCGCACCTTCTCGGTAACAGCAACGATATTCTCGCCCTGGCAGACGCGCCAAGACCCTCGCCGAATACCTATCCACCGTTTCGTGATGAATCAGCCTTACCGCGCACATCACGACGCCCAGATTTTGCATGTTATCCAATCGGGTCCCTTTTGTTGATTTGGAGCGTCTTCATTACCGCGACAATGTTTACATACCAACCAGCGATGCACCTCGATCCGACACCACTAACACAGGAAACATGTCTGTGCTATCAACCGTACTCTACAGACACGACGATTTAGTTGAGAACACGAAGAGGCGGTAGTGATGAGCAAGATTAAAGCGCCGTGGTCAGTGAAGAGCAGGCAGACAAACCGGCCAAGAAGCTAATAATTGATAGCGAGACCGGCATCAGAATACCCGCGCAACATATCCTTCATGGTTACCTGGAGGTTCCGCGATATCTCTCATCGACTGCCTCTTATTGATAATTATAGTACAACAGGCTCGAACGAGAAAAACACTTCTGATAATCCAGAGGGTGTTTGTATTTTTGTTCAACCCAGTCTTTAAGAGACCGATATATACCACTCCACAGGTCGGAAAGTCCAGCCGCACGTCTCAGCCCGACGGATTGGGGCAACAGATCCATCCTGCGCAGCGAGTTCGTCGGCGGAGTCATCAACAGCCCGATACGACGCATAACAGCACAAATCAAACACCCATGCCCACCTGGTAATCTCGTTGAACGGTTTAACCTGTCGTCACGCAGCAACCAGTCGGTCAAACGGCGTTCTGTGGCCGACCTCATCTACAGTACGTGGTGGTAGACCCACAGCGGGATCGCGAGATTGGTTACGCAGCGTCCGTCAATGTAACGGCGGTAGATTATCCTTTTGATGGACAGCTTCTTGTCGTCGTCCGGAACCCGACCCGTTACACGGCCCACACCGAGCTGTCATCGTAACGCGTGATATTGGCAACAAGATGCGGTCGCAGCTTTCAGCAGACACCTCAACAGGATCTTCTTCAGGACGGTTATCCCCGTTACCCAGGTCGATAAACCGATCACCACGATTCGAGTGGCCATACCAAAAGAAGATATCGTTGTGCCCGCTTCGTGAGCCCAACACGCGGAAACAAAACAGAGGCTTAATACGTGAAGCGTCAGCAGCTCATTTACGAGCCTGTTGCCAGCCCGCGTCATACCGATACTAGCTTCAGTGTCAACGATTATTACCACCGTTTTGTCACCAGCCAGCGCAGCCATATCAGGTAAGACCACAGTCACAATATCGCGAGACTGACGACAAGACCACCCGCCTTCACCTGGCTACGTCGCCGATAAACATGACATCACGAGCCCCTGACGTTCACCTTCGCACAGCTGGCCAGGAGTGACAGTCAGCCTCGATCTGCACCGCATGATGGTGGTCGGCTGCAGTTAACGGCAGTTATCTCCTGTGCCTTCTGTTCCAACCGAGCGTCAAGAACCGACGCACAGCTCACACCTCTCATCATAACAGGAAGGGCGTTGATGTCTTTGTCACTAATTTGCTCTTTAGTAAAGGGCACGCCCAGACAAAATACCTTCATACTATTCTTTCATTCTTTCTACAGAATTACTCAAATTAGTTAAGCCCCCAGGCTTTATCAGCACTCTTGTTGAGTCCTCACAAAAGCGGACTTGTCGAACCTTTCTTATTCATTCAACAGAGCTCATCTGTTTCTTCCACCATCAGCATGCCCATTTCAGTTGCCGCGCTCGTGGTTACCGCGCAGCCCCGATCTCTGTCAGGCGGCTCACTTGGCGTTTTCACGTAGAGATGGTTGAAGTTCGCGACTTGACGCCATCACGCCAAGTCGGGCGGGCGAACAGTCCACATCAGCTGGGCACAGGCGCCCCTGGTCCTCGCGCTGCGGTCACAGTGGTGACCAGCGTGTTGCTGCCGCGACGTCGAGAATTGATCCGCCTGCTTCCACCACTTTGCACTCCTTCGCATTTTAATGCAAGCCATGCCCAGTCTTCGTTCAATCAGCAATGATACCATTACGACAGAAGAGAGATCAAGCTTGTCCACGACTCCACATAAACCAGTGCTGGTCAACCACGCCCACCCGCGACAGCAGCGATCAGACCCCTCACTGCCCAGCAGCCGCAGTCACCGGGCAACAAAGACCACAGGGTTTACGATAGCCCGTGCCCAGACAGACTGCCCCACCTCGACCAGCCCCGATCCGCATGACAGCAACAGTCAGCCCGTGTCATCCCAGCTGACAGCGCGACCAGCGTGAGCACACCATGTCGCCCCTCTGCTTGCAGGCTGGTCTCAATGATAGCCCTTACCGCAATGTCTGTGACATGGCTCACCCAGCGACTTCACACCTGCGTCCACAGTGAACACTGACCACAGAGCACGGTTGTGACACTGGCGTCATCGCCCGACGCCCAAGACCGCAACTTCATATTCATCCCTCATTACACCATCACCACCATCATCTTTCCAGCAGCGTCGACCATCACCATCACAGGCCCATCAGCCCGCCGTTAGCGTCATAGGCCACCGCTGGTCAAACCAACATGACAAGCGATCATCAGCCGTCCGAACGAGACCGTTTCCGATGAGTCGTCACGTGACGTCTGTCATCCCGACGCGCCTTCCCGACGCCTTTTCCCCACAGCATTAAACCCGTTTCCGATCTGTTCCGGATGGCCTTTATTCCCTTAGGTCTTTCCTCTTCCACGACGATTCTCCTCTCCTTATGTCCATTCAATCGTACGATTTTCCTTTCACCATACGCTTGGCGCATTACATAAAGACCGTCCACAAAGCCGACGAGGTCCCTCCCCGTCAACCGTCCACAGACGTTTTCGCAGTCACGCAGACGATCGCGTCGCCCGTCATTCCGCTACTGAGCGCATCAGCAGCCGCCGCATTTTCCCCATCTTCATCAGTCACGATGTTTCGTAACACGAGGAGCAGTAGCCAGCAGCCTGAGTACAGAGCTATATTCCACGATCAACGACGTTAGCCAACACCTTCAGTCACAGCATTAAACACCCTCATCAGCGTGTGCCCACCACAACGGAGTCTTTCGAGGCCCGTTGGCGTTTATCTGGCTGAACAGGTCCTTCACCAGCCCGCCCATCCAGTGCAACACCCAGCCGTCATTCACCTGGCACGACAGAGTCACATCCGATGACATCGATTAGGTTAAATGTTTCAACAGCGACATCCCTTCTTCCAGCCGCACGAGTCGCATCAAAGTTATTAATGCGGAGTTTATCCTTCATTTCACTGTAGCAGTCTTCACTGATACCGCAACAGGTCATTGCAGTTTAGCCAGCAGCCCGCAACTTTCTTTGTCGTCAGACGGTTTCAGCCACCAGCACGGACGGCTGCCTGCCGCCAACCGCTATTCAGAGTCAGCACCATCAACGATAGGCTCGTCCCGAGCATGTACGCGAAATGAGTTGTACCAAATCAGTGAGTTCCACGGAATCAATTTACGACCATATCTTCGTGACAATAGTGTCAATTGTGCCAAGATACAAGACCCTGCCACAGTTCACGGCGTCAACAACCAGAGCTTTTCCACAGCCACGGCCTGAAGGCTGCGCACCGGTTGGTCAACGCAGCCGCGCCGTCCATTATTCACGACGATGGTTTTCGTCAGTTTAACTGTCGGCAGACACCAATGGCGAAATTGCGGCACGAGATCGCTGCTGCAACGGATTACGCACCAGTATCGTCACCGCCGGGCGACAATGAAACATTGTTGATCATCACATTGGTCTGAAGTTTCATGATTTGACTTCGTCCTGTAATAATCGTTACCGTCTTTTTCCCGCACATCAATTTCATCACGGCGAAGAACAGCCGTTACTGAGCACCATTTGCCGGACTGATAGCCTCGTTTTACTTTTCTGTCAATCGACAGTTACCGATACCTTTTGGCGAATCATTGGTTAGCACTGGCGGTTACGCTGCGCATTGAACGGCTGTGCCAGCAGGGTTGTTAACGCATCATCAGTTATCGTTGGTTTTAATGGATACTTTCATTGAGCACCATTTCAACGTCGGACCACGTCAGTGATGGAGCACCGCCATTCAACATTGCGGCTCAACCCAGCCAATACATTTGCCAAAGACACGTTACGGTTGCGGGCACGGCGAGCTGTTAACAGGCCGTCATATAGACGCCTTTCCTTCAGATGTCACCCGTCATTGTCGATGACAAGATATCACCGTTCAAGAACAGCGAATAACGCCGTCGCTGTTGCCAAAGAGCCAGCGAACACCTGAATGCCCGCCACAGCGCCACAGGCATTTTAGTTAACATTATTTAAACGCGATCAGAATCAATCGTAAACGGCGCACGCTCGAAGATTTTTCTGTTAAATTAAGATGATTGTGTTTTCCTTCTTTCACAAGTTGAATACCGATTCGTTAGCGTCCACAGGTCACCCTTTACCACAGGCGTGGTCTCGATCACCTCGCCAGCACTGGTTATCACAGCAAGCAAACAACAGGACAAAGTCAAAGTCGCGCCTGATTGCCTGGCCGAACTTCATTCGGTCAAAGTTCAAACTTTCTCCGCAGGGCCATCGAGCCCATCATCGCGCCATTCACCATTTATGAGCCGAAGTTCACCGTCGATACATCGCCCATTTTCACCAGCCACGGCGATCGACTGCCCGCGCCTGCCCTCGCAGTGGCGTAGGCCCCTGTCACGCTGTCTCTTCAACGAACCGTTCTTCCAGACCGTCCACCAGGGCCTTCTTCTGAAGCGTCCCACGTCATCGCACCGCCGTAGCCACAAACAGACCTTGACTTCGGCCCGTTAACCGTCCTTCAGAGCAGCGTTGCTGCGGAATATCGGCGCGGTCGTTACGAACGTTTGGTCGCTCGATACCATCCACCACCCGGCACCACATCCATATGACATTTATCTGGCTGGTGTTTTCATTACGCACGGTTCTCTCACCCATTGGTTTCGCTGACCGCCGGCTACAGTTTAAAATAACCACTCGTCCATGCGACTATCGTCCACAACACCGCGCACAGGTCTTCCTTACCTCGTGCCAAAGCCAACGTAGCAGCAGGCGCTGCAGTGTCATAAAACTATCATCGCGATCAAGAAGAACCGTCAGCCAGCGACTACCTCACCACGGTGGCTCTGAACACGAACCTCCTTGATTGCCGACAACGCGTTTCGAGCCGTAACTGTTGAACACTAATGAATGCTTGATCTGCCCAGGTCGTGCCCTGAGTTCTGGCCTGCATCCCCAGCACCCGGCGATTTGGTCAGGCCCGTCTTCAGTCAGCCACGAGAGCTTCCCATCCCCTGTCACGTTCTAAACCGTTAGTACCGCTCATTGACATAGTCGTTTGGCGGGAGACGATCTTCATCCTGGTAACCGTCAACACTTTCGATGATTACAGACCGGCAGAGACGGCCCGAAGTTCATCAAAGATAGATATCGACAGACATAATTCTCTGTCGTGCGGAGATTACGACAGGTCGTGAACCAGGGGTTATGACTCGATGTGATGGCGATTTCAGCAGCCTGGCGCACCCTGAGCGTCAGACGCGAGTCTACGACTCGCGACGGTCAGATTGTTTAACCGATGGTGATTTCGACGATCAGAATTCTTAACCGCGTCCCGTTGACCCGCCCTCACAGTCACGTCCTGAGAAAGGTGAGTCACGCCCCTGACCACGGTCATAAGAAAGCAGGAACGACTGACCCGGAGCTACCCATATCCGCAGACTTCCGGCATTACGCCATCGCCCTTGGCGGCCAGCCCAATCGTGCTTTTTGTGCGACCAGCTGCTGCGGACCCACAGACGGATGACCCCGCCGCTTGATTTGCCCAAATCCCGAGTGTTAACCGTCAGAGGTTCACGGAGCGGCGTCTGCATCGTACGGTCAATGCCATCCTGATAAGAACAGGCCGACATCGCAGCCTGACCAGTCTTCGGAGCGAACATGACGGCTGGCAATGATCCGGTCACGTCAATCGTCCCTGTGGTGACTGGCCACATCAATCCGAGGCTGGCAGGCGCGTTCCCCATGACGGTCATCATCGTCCGGTCAGACAGACGCCATACCATCCTCATCACTGCGAGTTGCCGCCGCATCTCGCCCTCTGAGAAACCAATAGTCGAGCGTCCGTTAATCCGTCGTTCCCTAGTATTATTCCAGTCAAAACTATCGCCCGCAGCGATTTCGTTGAGACAGGAGCCCGCAGCATCAGAAACGATTACGGTCAAAGATGAGCCTGGCAGTCGATTTCAGTTCGTCGTTCCAGTGGCCCACGCGATCACGCTCATTCAAAAATCATTCCATATCTCCTCAGGCATCTCCGGTCGTTACCTTCATTACATCGTTCTCAATAGGAGTGCTTGCCGAAGACGAACGAGCGCCCGGCTTGTCAGCCTGGCCATAACACGACAGCATCAGTGACGCCGGGGCCCGCCCGGCCCATAAATCCGCCTGGCACAGCCCGAGCCAGCCTGCGGCGCCTGAATACCACCGGGCGGTAATACATCTCGTCCATACATTCTCTCAGCTGCCCGGCGAGCCACCACCGCAACCTCATTGCTGGAAAGGAGTTGTGTCCGCATCATCGACGGTTGTGGCCCTTCATTTTGCTCTCAGCGAGGTTATGACAAGTCGACTTTATGCCTGAGGCATGAAAATCATAGTTGGCCATCATCTGCTGCTCAGAGCCCCATAGCACAGATTCCCTTCAGCAGCCCTCTTGCAGTGATACCCCTGCACAGCAATTTTGTCAGCAGCTCACCGCACGTCCGCTTGCCCCCAAGACCAAAAGCTCACCATCAGAGCCAACATAGATGATTATCGATACACCAAACCGATGGCGGTTCCAGTTCAGCGGTCAGACCAGCAAATATGCCTTCCACATGAACACCATCGAAGGCCCGTGCGGCGAAATTTTGCCGCACCCCGCCAACAGGGCACTCACGAAATCAGGTCTGCGCCATGACGATACCAGCCCGGAAAGACCCTGGCCCGACGATACGGCAAAATTTCAGCGACGGGAAGAGCTTACACGACACCGCACGGTGATGCTGGCTGGTTAGAGATATTGATCACGAGCCTTGTCCGCCCACTGCCGCCGATGCCATCACAACCGGATTTCACAGGTTACATGCTTCCTCCCGTACCACATGACAACAGTATCCTCTTGTGATATTATGGGGCCCAGGCCTCCATCAGGAATCACTATAAGCGACGTTTTTCATTGATTGGCTTGGTTCCCTGCGCAGAGCAACAGACATTAGAGCCTTTCACATCTCATAACGCAGAAGACCCGTTAATGCCCGGTTCGCCAGGTAGGGAAAGGCGACATAGATTAAGACGCGGTTAAAACTGGCTGATACCTCGACGGGAGTTTGTGTCATTACAACCAGAGTCCGGGTTCAGACTGCAGCAGGCTGACCGCTGGCGGAAGAGGCCAACCGCACTGGCGGCACGCCGACACCCATCAAATGCCCTTCGACAGAGACGGCTCACACAGCTATTTCAACGTTTCAATCACAGACTTCAGGATTTTAAACAGGCCCGATCCCGTGCTGTCTTCACTGCGCCTGACCTGCCAGGTGGCACCCAGCTGGGATCCTGCTCAGTTCACGGTTTCCCGAGCGCAGAGCCCCGCACGATGGCGGCCTGCAGTGGCCAGGGACGCCCGCGGAGTTGGCCTCTGTCAGCCACCGCTTGGCACCGCGCCTGATGGTCGCCCACGAGAGGCGGCCTGTCTCGTCCTCCACTTCGCACCACCTGCCGCAGCTGACCGCGAGTCTGAACTGTTCGATTCCCTCCACATCACATTCTTGCACCGAATGGCGGCGGTGCTGCTGCCATAAACATGCCATCCATGGTTCACAGTCTCACAGAGGGGAATTCAGGCTACACAACATGGCCTTAGCCAGCCTCCCACATGATTCGTGTCTTTAGGTTGAACACACGCCCGTCAAACGATGTACATTCGGTCTGAGGAGCCTACGAGGAACCGCTGTCCCGAATGGTCGCCTGCCCAGTACGGTGAGCTCTCCCTCAAGAGGGCATCCTCCTTCAAGAGGGCCAGACCACATCAGCGATGCTCATCTCCTCAACAGGTTAGCCCGCCCCATGAGCAACCATCATCCCGTGACAGCCAGAGATTGATGCAGCGCGCGGTCCCATCATTCTTATCAATATAACCAGATTTCTTCTTTCCGAGTCTTCAGTCGGCCCATCTACAGTGTCATCCGATTCCGCGCGTCATAAAGCCCATAGCAGTTCAGCCTCGATTTCCACGGTGAGCCCAGCAGTGCCTACGGCTCACGAGGGCGAAGGCGAGTTTCCTCCCTCAAACCCCAGATAAGTAAGTTTGCCGGGCCCCGTCGCCCAACAGAGCCACATAGTCTGGGACATAGCGCCCTATGTTCCCCGTATCTTCATCGATTCGCCCCATAGGTAACGTGAACGACCGATTTTCCACCCTCCCATCTCGATCCGACGTCGATACAAATGCAGTTTCGTCAGCGAAGATAGTCATAGACTATCTAGCTGCGCATGTGATCAGACCACATTAACGATCTTTGTCGGCTTCCAATCATTTCGAGGGCCTGCGGCTGGCAGTTGTCCCCACACCGAAAATCACCCCACAGATTCATACGGGAATTTCATCATCGAAACACATTGACAGGCAACGATCGCGACAGACGAACGCTGGCACCATTGAGCTTCGAGCGCGAAATTATCGGAAATACCGACTGGCGTGAAGCTTCGGGCTCAACCATAGGTCAGGTTGCAGACGTCCACGGCCATAGGGCATTGATCTTCAATCAGGCCTTTCCCGAGCGACTTCAAGGCCGCCCGCTGTTGCGTCGCCTGTTTGTGCCGACCGCCCCGTGGCGGGCGCCGCATCTCCGGGCAAACAGCTTCGTCTCAATGACCACCAGAATAGTAACAGTCAAACCACAGACCTGTGGCATCAGCATCAACCAGCCAACATCAGCACAGCCACAGTCCTCATAAGACATCCCAAGCGTCCAACGTCCCCACTGGCAGCTGGCGACCAACCACGGGCTGTCACCACAGCGGTGCGATGTCGTACGATGATGGCCGCTGGGCGGTAGTTCACATAAAGCCTCATAATCTCAGAGAATGACGTTTTCACGGTACGAAACTACCCGTTATCCCCTGAGGACGGCGTGAACATCTTATCGCTACGGCGGCGAAAGCCAGCGCCTCACAATGGATCGAACCACCGCCCACCCATCTACGGGGACACCCTTCAGACTTCACATACAGACAGACGGATAGGTTCGCAAACATAAAGAGCCCCACCGCGATCAGAACCCAGCCTTATTGGTCAGTTAGCTCACGCTTAATCATCGATTATAGCAGTCAACGGTTCAGATAGGTCGAATACGACGAGGATACCGTCATTATTGCGTTCAATCGTCGATAGAACGGTTTTACGAGCGATGGTCGATAATCGCCATTTGAAGTTCTATTGCGGTGACCTCGCTTAGTATTGACGAAGCGACACAGTCGCCGTACGTCGGTTCAACGGAGTTAACCTTCATATCCTTCCAGCGATAGACAGCCCGATCTGATTCAGACAGGTTGCGCCCAGCCAGGCCGCCGATCCAGCCTGGTCCGGCATCCGCTCACAGTCTAGAATCCATCAGGCGCGATTTGTGAACAAACACGATGATGCTTCCGGATTTGCTTCTGACGACAGTCGCGCCAGGCAGTTCGTCTGCAGACCAGACAGCCAGACGAGAAAGCGTCGCCATAGAGAGAAGATCTAACAGAGAAAGGCCACATATGAAACAGAGTCTTCCTCCCCATACCACAGGGCACCGAGCGATGACACCACACACGTTGCGCAACCGCAGATCAAACGATTTACCTGACCAGAATGGCCCGTTCTAACAGTGATCAGTACGAACGACGCAACACGCAACAGCGTCACGGTCCCCTCACGCCACGATCTCGTACCTGAGCCACCCAGCATCACCGTCCGCGATACAGGCCGTCGCCCACAGACATCAGCGATTAATGTGACGTCAAAGATATCAGCGTTCATTACAACACGCCAACACGGCCCGTAATCATCCATCGATACCGGCCCAGGTTCGACAAACGGTCCGGAGTCATGGTCTCATGTTCAGCCCGAGACGACACTGGCAAGCACATATCTTTTCATAACACCGCCGACGGCACCAGGATCAGAACCGCCGATGACCCGCCCAGCCAGCCTGAGCCCTCAAACCGCCATTGTCACACATGGCTCAGCACTGGTCAGGCTTGGCTGGCAGCACTGGAGGAGATCAGCCAGCCAGACTGGTCAACATGAGTTCTCACTGACGCCTTTCAGGTCCGACTACTACGGTAAGGCTTTTATTATCCGTGGTCTGCGAGAACGATTCAATATGCCCTGACGTCCGATGGAGCCTGGCGGAACACTGGTACCACGCCGAATAATGCGCGCAGAAGCGATACTGGTCCACAGAAATAGTTCGGTTTGCCACCCACCGCAGCTTCCAGCAGCCGTCAGTCACCTTGCCATCTGAATGGCTGTTTGCCCACCGGGTTCGTTAACCACACCACACGAACGCAGCGCACGATTACGCGCCACCAGCGAATGCTTCACCTGCCGCGTTGAAGAGGTCACATCAGCGTGGCACACGACCGTCATCAATCCGTGCCGCAACACCCCAACAGCCCATAACCGCATGCCATTGTACCAACACGCCCACCACACTGCCAGCACATGACCGTTTTACATTCACCAACCAAGCACCCACACAGTTTTCATTTTTCTTGAATTGCCGCGATTGGCCGTCTGCGTCGATCGAACCGTTACCATCCGCATACCGGTATTTCAGCCACCGGTCTGTCCTCCCGCCCGCGACTACAGACTTCCAGTCCGACAGCAGCGCCCGGCTCAACAGACCCGGATGGCTCAGAGCGAAGTCGCGCCTGAGTCCACGGTCACTGAGAACACAAGAAAGCAGCCTGAGTTATCAGCTGTATATGTGCGCCTCCTCCTTCTTCATATCGCTCGTAAGAGCATGAGAACTCATTAAAGACCACCACGATAGAGAAGACCGAGGTCTCAGATTTTAAATGGTCTTTCAGGTTATCTGGGATCGGGTTAAACGAAGATAGCGCCGTTACCGAAGTTCATATTTATCGCCGCAACGGCACAGCTGATTCGTCTCGATAACCGACTACAGTTTGAAGACCCTGTTTTGTACCGTCGCCATCATCAGGCCTCGTTCACGGTGGCCCGGCGAAGTTGCCAGTCACCATGGTCGGCATGGCGATGGCGATACAACTCCGCTGGAGATGGCCTCACCCCTTCTGTTTAAAGCCGGCGACACACCCCGGTGCACCACATCCCGGTATCAATCATGGAGCATTATCACCACCTTGACGGTATTCGGCTCATATCTGCATCCCATCGATACCTTAGCTTTTATTCCGCAGCTGGTTTTTGGTTCATCGTTCGTCCTACCTGTTCACCGACCGTTCCTCACAGCCTGCCCAGGTCAGCATTACGAGAACCACAGTATTAGTAAGGTATTTCATATATACGGTTAGTCCTCACTACGAAACCCATGGCTGGTCTGATTGCCAGAAGATCTGTAACCGCGGCTCACTTTCAGCCATCGCAGCAGTATAGTCTCCTTGCGTCTTCGTCTCTGCCGAATAGCGGTCGCACCACGAGGCACACCGGTCAGCGGGCCGCCAGCCGATGGACAGTCTGCGCACATAAGAAAGACGCCACAGCCTCATGCCGCCAGACCACGCCCGGTCATCAACGATTAACAAAATCTTCCCGATCAGGTGCCGTCAATTTGAGAACTCGACGGCGGTCGCACCAGAGCGCTTCGTTAGCCAGATCCAAGCTCAACCACATAAGCAGTCCGTCTCTCGGTGAGTCCAACATAATCACGTGGCACCGAAACAGCAACTTCCACATGTCTTCCGTCCCGCGACATATCCGCAGATCATCATGAGTTTATCTCTCAATACATTTTTCTCCATCACGTGCTGTTCTGCCTCAGCCCGGCCCCACGGCACCATCCCCGCAATCAATGTTCTTCCACAGCAGACCATCCTGTAACAGCGGTTCAACCCGTGAACAACACCTTGCGTCAGTTGTTATTTAAGCCGTAGTCCACCGGCCCCACTATAAACAAGAAGATTGGCACAGTGGCCCGGCACAGCCCCAGCCACCACGGTCAATGCAAACCACCCCAGGGGAGACCGCCTGTAGCAGGCCCACGACCACGGTCCGCGGCGCCCAGTTATCTTCACAGCGTTCGGGACAGCCCCGCGAGCAGCCCAGCAAGACCACCAGCCACATTGCTGGCCCAGCCCAGAGGTTCAGCGGTCGCACCGCGAGAACATGTCACCATCTTCGCGGCGTTGACCGCCGGTTAAACAGCCCACATATCCTGGCGAAGGCGTTCATGGCAGATATCCCGCACCGCAGGCTCGCTCCTCAGACTGTTCCAATGAGGCCTTTCACGAACACGGAATTGACCGATCGTCCAGAGTTCAACCCGTCTATTCCCGTTATCCGTATTCACTGCTTGACATCAGACGCCTTATTCTCGTCGCCGCAGGCGACGACAAATACCCCTTCGAATAATGAGGCTGCCCGCCCATTACCGCCATCCAGTGATCACTGTTCGAACGTCACCAGACATCGGCACGTATCATGAGAATTATGATAGATCAGAATGCCCATCGACGAATATGGTCCGGATAGGAACCGGTTTGTTGAACCTTCATCTGTAACACCACAGGGGTTGCATCGCGCGAGCACGGAGATATCCGCCGAACTCATCCTCCATACAGGAGGCTTGAGGCGACCAGAATCGATACAGGAGCCTAACATACGATGGCCCACTTGTCTCGTCACATCCAAAGCCCGCCGCCCGAACAGCCCTGGCGGCATACATACCGCAGATCGAAATTTATTTTCTTTTCGACCGCAATACTGGTCTTCGCCGGTTTCAGGATGCGTCCCGGAAACCGGGTTCGCCAGAGCCTCTACGCGAGCGATTTCACCATAAAATGACACAAGACAGTCCTCCTTATTCACTACCATTTTGTTACATCAGCCCAGGGAAACCAATGACCTTTCGTCCTCGTCAGCCACCATGCAATAAATTTGTCGTTAATCGCCCAGTACATAGAAAGCCCAAATCACAAGAACCGCCTGTGCCGGTGATTGAACACGATACCGCCTGACCTGAGTCATGCGTCCGTTGCCACCCGGCGCATCTGAACACCATGCATATCAGCAGAACAGGAGTGTCAATCATATCTCATAAAAGACGCAACAGATGCATACTGCTCCCCATCTAATCAATTACTGCAGACGGCCAGCAATCATCGACCAGATTCATACGCATATGACCAGCCCGTGACGACCAGTCCTGGTCGCATGCGCAGCGATTACACCACCGTCATTCACGTTCTCCAGTTCAACTGCACACCAGCAGTCTGTTCCAAACGGCAACAGCGTCCGCAGCAGCCAGCCGCGTCAGCCTGCACTTCAGCCACCAACACCGACATCAACGGAACGCGCGCCAGCGGCGTTCTCCGCACCGCAGATACTCGCCCGCAGCACGGTGGTCCGGACCATTCTTGCTCATTCGTCCGAGCATCCACCCAGACTGAACCCGCGTCCCGCGCGATCGCCGATTTCCGGAGTTCATGCTGGGTGCTGGCCCGGCGTCATTGAGATCTGGCTGCAAGATCATCCATTGTCACCTGGCCTTGGTCTGCTGACCTTGCCTGGCAGAGCCGGCGGAACATCCACCTTCCGCCAGGTTTACCAGGTGCCCGACCAGCGAAAAAGATCCGCTACCAGTTCCCCATTTCCACTGTTTGCTGGCATTTGGTTCAGTAGAGCCGCATAATTGATATAGCGGCTCACCAACAAGATCGTTAATGATATCGAAGTTAAAGATTAATTGATAGAAACCTCTCATTGTGCTGGCGATGGCCCAGTGATACCACCAGCCATCGGTCCAAGACCTGGTCGACCACCGACAGCGGCCGTATCGCTCGTACGGCTGGCTTTGCCCCGCCCCAGCTCGCCCACCGCATGTACAATCATGCCACGATATTCACGCCAGTCATTTTACGTAAATGATCCATCGTTAGCACCGCAGCCACCCCTCGAACACCACTTGCGTCGCCGGCAATTGCCGGCACGGATTTCGAACTCCGATGACGTTACGCTCATCACACGTTGCGACATCATAGAGACGCTTGTGTTTACAGTAGTCTGCGGCCTGCCGCACATTGTCGCTCACACGTGAAACAGCATATACACCATTTTCCATTTGCGACACAGATTATCTTTCTCCGTACCAGGCAAGGTGAATGGTCAGGCGACGCGCAGATTGCCGGTTGCCGTCACAGTGCTTCCCCACCACCGGTGATGGCAATGACCACCACAAACAGACAAAACAGCGACCCACCGTCGAGCGCAGTCCCAAAGGCCCGTCAGTTACAGAGTCAGAATGCGCCGCGGTCGCATCAGCAGTTCGCAGCGCTTGGCTCGTTTGTCGATCACAGCCCAGTAGCCGTTGCGCCTTGTCAACTTCGCCGTCAATCTCAATCATCGTCTGGCATTGGCGAAGTTCACTACCTGTGGTACCAGCGCCACACTTTCCTTCAATGTTTCCACAGCGATTTAGTTTTGATGATGAGCACTGTTCAATTAAATTGTACCGGCAATGATAACAAACACAGCGGGAAAAGAGCACCGAAACCACCAATTCACGAGTCCATACAACTCCGACCAGCACATTGAACGACGTCCATCCACACACACACAATTTCACCGCACGTGGCCACGATACGACAATTGCTTAGCTTGGTCAACAGATTTACGTAGATTAGAGCTGCGCCCACTCCAGCAGCGGTGTTCTGGCATAGCTCCCACGCGCCAGCAGCCATCTGGCACGCCAGTCGTTATAGCCTTCAACAAACCCGCGGATGCTTGAGTCCATTGGTGTCGAGGTTCACACCATCAAAACACATAAGCGAGAATCCGTTGCTTGCTGACCATGCCCCTGCTCACATAACGGAGTGTCCAAGCTGCGTCCCATTTATTCTTCGTTATATCGACTTCCTAACTATAATATTGCCGTGCATATTCGTGCCAACAAGAAGAAGCAGCATTTTTAGTTTCACCAGCGAATTATTAGCCGCGTTGCCGTTGACCTGCGTTACATTCGCCATTACTCAGCGCCTGACTGCACCACATAGCCCGGCACCCGCGCCCGCATACATACAGCGCCGCGCAGCGCTCACGGCATTAACGACAGCACCAGTGATGTTCAATTCATCATCCAGCTATTCACACCGCGTCATTGCCTGAGATTTTTTCGTCTCCAGCTCGTTGGTCCAGAAGGTAGAGACAAGTATTTAAGCGTTATTAATGCTTAAGCCTCAAGATAATACGCATGGGAATACGATAACCGTTTATTTGCGGCCCGCTACGACAGCCCAGTTGCCGCCAGCCCGAATGACAACATAGCACCCAGCCGCGTGGATCAGCCCTCAACGTCCAACGTCTCCGAACAGCCCGCGGCCCACATCCATGACGGCCAATTATTTTTCCCCATAGCTTTGCCCTTCCCAGAGTCCACCCGCGTCATGAATAATCATCAAAACTCAAACCTTTAATTGCCCAGCGAGCCAACAATACTGTCTTGTCTCAACACGGTTCAACCGAACAGTGTTCCATCACCCCATCTCGACGTTAAAGTTCCACGTCCAGAATCATTACACGTTCAGGCAATATAACGACTCCCGCCGCCACGATATCGACCGTGATCCGGGCAAATCAGCGTCGCTCCATCATCGTCGCGCAACGATCACACGGAGGTCGCTCTCCGTCGATTCAGAACCGGAGTCACGACCATTCCCTCACACCTGCGAGCCCTCGAACATGTAATCACGCATGATTATTCTCGTCCTCACCGCGTTGCCGGCGATGACCCCAGACTTATTCCCGTTACGATGTTCTGATCAGGTCCTGGTGCCTGTTACGACGACGCCAGCGATTTTCAACCACACGCGCGATATTCTGCCCGCACACCAGCGGTTCACACCAGAGACATCGTCAGCCGCACAGCAGCACAGACGTGTTGCGATCGTTTGCCATTCATTGGTCCAAAACCATCCGATCAACATTCAACGTCATTTTTTATCGACCGTATCCGTACGTCGCTTCGCCGCCCGCTGCATTCTCCTCAACGGCTCGCCGCTGATGACCGCAACATTAGCCGCCGATCAGCCTGACCCGCGCACGAAACACGATCATCTGTCCGAGACTTCGCATACGCCAGACGGTTCACAGAGAGAGCCACATGCCAGCAGAGCCGTTCGTAACAGCACCAAATTACGGTTGTTTCTCATAAAAGAGTCATCAGACATGCGTCTCTGTTCGAAAGTTACCAGTCTGTCAAGACACCGATCTCCATCAATTGCATTGATGATTCAGTCCGCTCAACCACCGCGGTTATCAACAAGATCATCGTTATTAACAGAAAAACGGGACAGGCCACCATATGCCTGTTTTTCCAGTAATTTTCTCTCAAAGGTTCTGTCCTCATCCTTCGTCGGGATGACCACTAACGTGTCTGATTGCGGTTAACAGCCTGGCCAACGGCGCCTCGTCTCTGGAACAGCGGCCACCGGCCTTCCGTCATTCTGATAACATAATTTCCACAGCGGCAGTGAAATCTTCAGACCGCCATCACGCCACAGGCCTGCTTGCCTGCTTTCTGTCGCCCCACCGCCCAGCCCCGTTTGTTTCGCCTGCGCCATCGAATATTTTTTCCCATACCATCGGAGACAGAGTATTCCCGAGGCTTTCTCGCCCACTACGACAGTGGCAATGCCCGGCGTCAACGTTCACCCCTGAACCCCAGCACCGGCAGTGGTGGTTCCAACCAACGATTGTCTGAGCCCAGGCCAGGCTTCCTTCCCAGAGGGAACAAGGGTGCCCCACAGGACTGTTCAGTCAGCACCAGCTGGTTCCATTCTCACAGGGTTTACGGTCCCCACAATCCGGTTCCAGTTCAGCAGCTCGTTCTCGATAAACATTAAGACTGCCTGAGGAACTCCAGCCTGGTATTAGCAGTGTTCATCGTCATCAAATACTGAAACGCATTAGGCTTCGACCAGTGTTCCCCATGGTCACAGCTTCTGTCGTGAGTTCATCACGGGCAAAGTTCCCAAACAAAGCGGTGCATTAACCCCAGCTGTCTCGATAGTCTCACGACACCTCCCAGTTTTCTCCTCAGGAAGGCTTCATTATCAACGTTATCACCAGCACGCGCGAGAATCGCCGTTCGACGCAGCCACCGACGGTCACATGTCCATAGTCCTCCGTGCCTCACGGGTTTGCAGCTTCCTGCTGCCTGCACAGCCATCTCGCTGATTACCGCGATCACAGTAAAGAGGCCGCCAGATTACCGTGGAGTGCCGTCAATGCCACGCCACAGATAATTTTGTGTTCCACCGGTAGTACGACCAACGGCGTTGGTAGAAATTATCCAGGACCAATACCGAAACCCTGCATCAGGCTGGCCAGAGTGACCCGTTACCGCCCCCAGAGGCCGAAACCTTCGTTCGTCACATACCGCCTGTTGCCGACTGATCTAAGAGGTCCCTTCAGAATTCTCCGAAGCTCTTATAAGGCGTCTGCCTGGCACGACGGTGAACAATGAATTGGTCGATAACGGCAGCCCAGGGTCGATTTCGCGAATATCTTCAGCGCCGGTTAACATCTTAGTACCCGACCACCGTAGTTAACTCCGGTGATGCAGCCATCGCGCAGACCGCCAACATTCGGTCAGTTCATGCGCCCACAACGCGCCCACCCAGTCGGCGATCATCTCTTGGCGGTTTCGACGTCACAATATAGATTATCAATTTGGTCATGGTCCATTCACCAAATTTTAGCACACAAGAAGCGCACTTTGATAAGGCCGGTAATACTTAATCGGTAATCGACAAGAGACGCGACGAGATCGGCCCAGACCAGAAAAGACGGTCTGTGCCGACACCAACTGTTTCTTCATGATGGCTCCGTTGCTGATCGGATCACAGCGAGGATGACCAACCCACAAAGCGATAACGCCACTGACAACAGACCCTCGTGGCGCAGCGATACGCCGCACAGCACGCCCAGACCAGCGCCCCTCTTCCGCAGCAGCATTCAGCGCCCGGACGGATCGGCAAATAAGTCATCAGAAGCCATCATCGTCATCGGAGACCAGATTATCGGGTTATCAACGATCTCATCCGTAATCGGTTGTTTGACCCCTGATATCGGGTCATATAAATAACGAACAGGTTGCATAGCACGATCACAGCGCTGAACGCCGGACCAGACACAGCCGGACTGACCAGCCTGCCAACAGCGAACACCCAACGCCGTTACCATACCCAGCAATGATACCCGCTGCCACCACAGCGAGTTCCGCCAGCGACAGCCCACACAGAGCACAGAAGGTCCCCAACAAAGGCTCAGCCAGTGACCTGAACGAGCCCGAGCAGCCTGATAAGGTCGCCCGACAGCTGCCGCCGCGGTCGGCAAAGCGAACTCCAGCTGGCCGACCGCGCCGGCGAGCACTGCGGCTCCGCACCGCGTCACTGCCGAGCATGAACGCCCAGTCAAACAGCGAGGATTGTCAGAGTCCACCGGACGGTTATTTCCACCCTGCCTCATAACCTCCTCATCTCGCAGGACATGAAACTAAAAATTCTTTATTTATTTTATATTTTGCTCATGGTTCCACGTGCAAATGATACTTTTATCACACATAAGACTGCGAATTTTTGTTCATGAAATCAGCACATAGTATATTCACCTATATAGTTCAGGCCCATCACAATAAAATATAATAAAAGGATAGCTATTTGACAATAGTTGGTCCATGGCCCACATATTGTTACACCAGAGAAAATTCAGAACCAGCTTCGGCGAGCGACCTCGTGTCGGCCTTGTCAACACAGCGCCGGCCGGTTAGACTGGGCGTATTCAGTAAAGTCCTGCCGAAGAGCCATCGCCATCGCAAGATCATCGGATGATCACTCATGCCCCTGAATTTCACAACGAGCGCCCATCCTGCCGCGCATCACCACCTTGTGGCACCCACGATCGGTCGTGGTGACCCAGTAATACGCCCGAAGGTTTACAGATGTTTCATCAGGCCTGATATCTGTTCAGGCGAGCCAATCGCCGTCAACGTGGAGTACCATCACGGAATTGCCTTTGCATCAACTGAGCCTGCGACATTTCGCATCCGGCACCACGAGCACCATGCCAGCTTTGTCCCCGGCGACGGACATTCACCGACGGCGGGACCTGACCATTACCGGTTAATTGCCCGGGTCACCTATCTTTCAACAAGAATAGCCTGGAAAAGACACAGTTGTATGAATTTGCCCAGGCCAACCAGCCCCCACCTCACGCCATCTGTAGACAGACCGCCCATTACATAATGTCACTGAAAATACCCATACCGCCTTTATAGTTGGCATAGCGGAGGCGTCTTATTCACCCCACTATAGCAGGAGACCGCTATCGGTCCATTACTGTTCCGCAGAACAACATCGGTTGTGCCACGTTGCAGCAGCCAGGAACGCCCACAGCACCGGCAGGCGTACTCAGAGGCCGCAGACGGTGTTGCCATCAGATACACCCGCCTGGCCGGGCGCGCGCTCAGGCCATCGTACACACCGTTACCGTAGCTTACAGAGCTCGCCAGATCCACCAAATCAATCACAGAAACCGCCCGTTAACGGTTATTACGACAATATCTTCAGTCGCCAGGCCCGGCAACAAAGAGTTATCCACCCAGCCTGGCGCTATCTACAAGTCGTGAAACGACGATTTGGGAGCAGTCGAACATAATGACAGCCAATCACGCCAGACGATTTGCAGGTTTCCAGCGTCATACTTTATTGCGGTTCGCGATGGAGCGCTGGCGAACGTAGTTATTTTGAATTGAGAATTGTGATACCGTTAAATACTCCAGTACCGTGATCATCTGCCGTCAGCAACATAGCTCGATCTGGCAGCGCGAGGGTCGGTTGTTTGACGATCATCACCAGCAGTCGAAATGTTTGATGCCCGTCGTCAGCGAAGCAGACCCACAGTGGTAACGGCACGTCCACCATTATCAGCGAGTCTCATTGCCGATCAATGATATCGTCAACATAGAAAGCGACCGAGTTTCGTTTTCCCCAGCCCGTTTTGCGGTTACGCATCAACAGAACCATCGAGACTACGCCGCAGCGTCGATGTCTCTTCGCGTCCTCGATCTCGGTCATCCCTTCACCGTGCGCAGCATCACGCGCCGCCGCGACGCGTCCAGCCGCCCCGAGCCGCAGCCCGCCAGAGTGCCCAGCGCCTGTTGGCGATCATTGCTAACACATCCGGGAACACGCGCCGGCCTGAACATCAATCGTCCATCCGGTAATGCGGTCGACAACGGTGGTTCATGGTCACGGCCCGCCACCAGTCTCAACACCAGCCCGCCCGGCACCACTGGCGCCTGTGACCGGTGCTCGCGATGATCAACAGATACGACGTTCCATTCAATTGCGGCAACGTCACAGTACGACGGTCAAAGCTGCCCAACACAATCATCATTTACAGAAACGCTTATTCATTTCAAATTACACATCAACACTATGGAAAGTTAATATAGCGAAACCTTCATCTGTCTAATCATCTTCAATAAATAATAACGAATACATGATAACGAATTGATATCGGTTCGCATTGGCCTGAAGTTATCTCGAACAATCGCTGAACACAGCATTACAGATTTGATATTTTGATACCGTAATCACCGTGCTCTATCAGAAATAATTTCATTTATCATACGCTTTTGAGAACCTTCATTTTATCTCTCCATATTCACGAAACGCCCATCACGGCCGGATTGCGCAAGCCCAGTCAGTTAAGAACATCCCGCGAGCGGTTGGTCACTTTATTTAATTATTCTTCATTCAACGGTTATTGGTCATTCATTTTTATACAGGTTACCAGTCGGCCTGAGCAGTCGGCTTCCTCTCCGTCAGCCGCGAAATAAAGCGTGAGCAGACCATCACCGGCGGTCGCCACCACAGATCAAAACGAGGTTTGGCAATAACCGGTCATCCCGTCCGCACCACAACCACGATTCATATCCGGTAATGAAATCCATCTCCTTACAGGTCGAGTAGTCCAGTCAGCGCGGTTCAGTCACGCGACGAAAGAGGTTCTGCATTCACAGTCCCAGCTCAGGTTCGGCAGATGACCGTAAGTATCCATACCGACTCTCGCGTTAGCGAATAGGAGTTAGTTAACAACCTTCATCGAGGCGACGGAAGATTAAATCAGCGGTTGCGCAGTCCCAGTACGGTCATTCCCTGTGGTTCAGGTAATCTGGCGGACAGCTCGCGAGTGAACAGTCTCAGCGAACAAAGGCGCGATCAAAGTTTGCGCCCTGTCTAAATAACCAATCCCGCAAGTGTCTAGCCTATCTGAGGTCGCAGGCCGAGGCCCTCATCCCCTCCCTTGTTGTTGGCGACAGGCCTCACTGCAGAGTGGCGGACAGACCGACGGTCGGTCATCGTGCCCGCCCGAGGGCCCTCCACCACGACCGGTCACACCACAGATACGCCGGCACCACCTCTGTAGATAGAACCCTCACCGCCTTTACAGCCTGGCACCCCAGAGCCACCCCAGACAACGATTGCCGACCACAGCACCACGAACGCAAGTCCTGCACGTCACGAGGAACAGGCACCATCCGGTACCGCGAGTGACACCGTTGCCTGGCACCGGTCACCTCTGTCCTACAGCACCCCGGTCATCCCGGCAAGGTGCTCACTGACAGGCAAACAGCGATTGCCTGTTGCCTCACAGCAGAAAAAGAGCTGAACTGCCGCTTCAACACTGCCGCACATCACGTATAATATAGATGGTGCCGGAGGTGGAGCTTGATCATTGTTTATTTTTCGTTTGAAAGTTTGCAACAGCCCGCCATCGGTAAACGAACATTATGTGAGCACCAGGTTGTCACGAGGCGATGTTTCTGACCCCTGTTGAAACTCGAAAATTTTGCCGAAGGAACGCTCATGTCTATTTCGTCATAAAGCGTCTCCACCAGGCCAACCGGGGGCCCACCTGGCGCGTCGATGACAACTACCACCAGATTCTGAGCCCGCGTCATCTCCAGCCACCCGGTTACAGACTGCTGCATTGTCTCTCGGCGGTGCCAAGGGTCTGCAAGACCGCACAGATGGTCAAGAGCCCCAACGGCTGGGTTAGCGCCCACGTCGGATTTTACCACCTCCGAGGGGAAGGCCTGACTTACGCAACGACAGCATAGTTGGCACCCAGGCGAGTGAAGGTCGGTCACATTAAAGAGTTAAGACGACAGCTTCAGTTATCTTTTTTCTCATTTCGTAGAGTTTCGATGAGATGACAATGAGCGTACATATCATATCTTTTTCATAAGAGCCCTGTATCCACAACGTTTCCCGTAGAACCCACAGTTTGCGCCACGCATCGCGTTGTTATCGAAGAAACATTTAGCCCGATTACGATAGCGATAGCATTGTTAAAAACGACACATGGGGTTATCCTGACAATGAAGAAGAATAGCCAGGGGAAAGGAGGCCCTAACAGAACAAGGAAAAATACTTATTTTATTGTTACAACAAATTTGGCAGTCAAAGAGCCCAGATGGCTCATATATATGCCCTTTTATTTGGTTCATAAATGAACCCAAGTACACTTCATAGAATTTTCTATAATTAGTTCATTAACTATATAGAATTTATATTGGCAACATATCTAGTATATATCTATAAAGCCATCACCACTTTTGACTGCTTAAAATTTGTTATAGCAATATAAATAGAAAAAATTATTTTCCTTGATTTTCCCATTTAAGGATTTTTCCTTCCCACAAGCCCTATTCCTAATGCTTTCATTTGTCGTGTTATTTTATGTACATGCTTTTGTAATAATGTTATCCTTTCCATCATGTCAAGATACAACAAAACCTTCGTTGTATAATAAACACTTGATAAATGAACCAAAACAATAAGGTTCCTACAGGAGCATTTGCAGGATACAGAATCTTATCTAGAAGGGAATATATTAGTATGTACATGTTGTCGTTAATGCAGCCATCAGGCTCTACGAATTGAAAAAAGATATTAGAAGCTGTCAGTGCCCAACTTGCAAATGCTAACAAAATGAAAACTACCAGCACACTCACAACTTACAGGTTGCCAACCATATGTATCGATTGCGGCTAAATTAGGCTCCTCTCAAATTGAGCAACCCGACATACGCCTCTACACATTTAGGCTCTGACCATCCCAAACGCAGTCTTGCAAAGGTTCCCTACCCAACTGCCAAGACATTACATAGTCCCATATGCCGGAGTGGCGGAATGGCAGACGCTCTAGACTCAGAATCTAGTGATGGTTATCATCGTGTGGGTTCGACTCCCATCTTCGGCACCAGATTAAGGCCCCAGTTATACAAGTGGGGCCTTTTTATAACTTGAAATAAGATTTATGGTGATTCCTTAATAGAATTTTCAAGAGTTTTCTAAAATTCAGAAATAACCATATAAATTGTTTGACAGCCTAGGGCCTTTCTGATAATATACATAGTGTTCCGAACACGCCGGAGTGGCGGAATGGCAGACGCACTTGACTCAAAAATCAAGCGAGTAACATCGTGTGGGTTCAAGTCCCACCTCCGGCACCATCTATAATTACATACGTGATTATGCAGCAGAGAGTGGCAAAGCTTGGCAATTCTAGCTTTGTCACTTTTTCTATATGGCCGAGCTTAGCAGAGCTTGGTAATCATTTGCCCTATTTTTTTGCCCTATCAGTAAAAGCACCTTACCAGGATTGGTAGGGTGCTTTTTATAGGAATAAGAGAAATTATTGAGTGCTTGTAAAGCTGTAGTGTCACTTTTCACTATTTTTAAGTTAGTGCCTATTATATAATGATATTACAAGACTTACCGCATTCTACATTCGTATAGGAGTTACTTATGAATCAACAAATCATTTATCTAGGAGGTGGCTGCTTCTGGGGGCCTTCAAGGATATATAAAACAAATTAAAGGGGTTCTATCTACAGAAGTGGGTATGCCAATGGGGGCTCTCTTAATCCATCCTATGAGGATGTGTGTCATGACTCTGGTCATGTGGAGGCCCTCAAGGTGACCTTGATGGTGACCAAATTAGTCTGTCCATTCTCCTACAGTATTTCCTACGGGCTATCGATCCTTTTTCCCTTAACAAACAAGGAGGGATAGGGGCATTCAGTACCGTACGGGTATCTACTCAGATAGGCTAGACCTTTTGCAAGAGGTTGAGACTATTTTTAGACAAGGCGCAAACTTTTGAAAGTCAGCCTTTTGCCATCGAGGTTCTTCCTTTAGAGGACTATTCCTCCGCAGAAGACTATCACCAAGATTACCTAGATAAGAACCCTGGGGGCTATTGCCACATCCCTTTAGGACTTGCCTCTGAGCCACTGATTGATTTTTAATCTTTACAAGAGACCATCCGATGAAGAGTTGAAGGCTAGCCTAACTCCTGAAAAAGCTATCATATAACGCAAGAGTCAGGTACGGATGCACCTTTTAGTCATCCCCTATACAGACCTCTTTGAAACTGGGATTTATGTAGATATTACTACCGGGGAGCCTCTTTTTCATCGCATGATAAGTTTGCCTGTACCTGTGGTTGGCCTAGTTTCTCCCGGCCTATCGCTATGAAGTCGTTCGCTACTACCAAGATATAAGTCATGGTATGGTGCGGACTGAAGTTCGAAGCCGGATTGGCAAGGCCCACTTAGGCCATGTTTTTGGTGATGGTCCTAATGGTGGCGACCGCTTCTGCATTGATGGGTCTGCTCTACGCTTTATTTCACTGGCTGATATGGAGAAAGCTGGCTATGGGTATTTAGTAACCTATATAAAAATAGGTAAGTAATGTATAAATTTAGATAGAGATAATTAAATAAAGTAATAACCGCTCACTTGGGATAGAGACATTTCGCTAGCTAGGCTTGTGAGAAATCATCCATGGTGGGCGGTTTTATTGAATATAGAGATAAAATATAAGAAAAAGTTCTCAAAAATAATATATTAAATGAGAAATTATTTCTATTAAATTTTATTAGAATTTTTGAATATCAAAATATAAATCTATAATAATGCTGTGTTTTTAATGATTATTCGGATGCTGCATAGGTTATTACGAATTGATATAGATTTTCGTTATCGAATATATTGATATTTGTTATTATTTTTGTTAGAATGTTAGTTAGATTAGATATAGAAGGTTTTTAATACTATTAGCTTTCCATGAGTGTGATTGTTATGTAAGGAGTTTAGAAATGAATAAGTTGTTTCTATCGTAATTGGTTATGTGCGACGCTTTTGTTGTCCATGCCTATGACAACATTTGCCGCAGAATACCAATTAGATGATTTTTGTCGTATCTGGTAATCGTATCCACGAAGCACCGATTACAGAGCATAATGAAGTGCCAGGTGGACAAGTGGCCAGAACGGCTGACTATGGTATCTTAGGGCAACCGTGATACCATGACCACACCATTTAATGCGACCACATTTACGGATAAGACGATTAATGATATTCAAGCCAGCAATGTTACAGATGTAATTGCTAATGATGCGTCCACCAATAACCAAACCCTTTCTGGGGCCTCCCAAGCTTGGGCTATTCGCGGCTTCCGGCTCAACAACAAGACGTATCCTTTAATGGCTTGCATGGTATTGCACCACGCTTCTACACAGGGGTAGAAGGGATTGACCGAATCGAAGTTTTGAAAAGGGCATCGGCACTCTTATACGGCATGTCTCCAAATGGTTCTGTTGGTGGTAACATCAACTATGTACCAAAACGGGCTAAGGCAGGGGAAAACCAAAACTCTGTTAAACTTTCCTATGGTGACGGCCGTCAATTTGGTCAACAAATTGATTGGGGACTCGTACTGCTGATGGTAAGTGGGGCGTACACTTAACTGGTTACCACACTAATGGGTCTACTTCCTTTAGCGATGAAAAATCCAAACAAACTCAGCCTTTGTAGGTATTGATCGTCAAGGCAGCCGGTCTCGCTTCTACTTAGATGGTGGCTATATTTATAACAATATAGATAATCCACAGTACCGGGTACAATTTGCGGGTATCACTAATTCTCAGATTCAAAATAACTACATTCGCCAACATGGCCTTCCATCTGCAGACCACAATAAAAAAATATGGCCTTGCAGATACCTACCGTCACATCACAGAAAAAAATTTGGTGCTGCTCGGTATGAATACGACTTCTCCAAAAATCTCATCGGTTTTGCAGCCTTAGGGATGCGCCAAACTAAGATGGATTATGCTTATAATGATTACCGTTTACAAGCAGCTGGAATGAACAATATCGTCTCCATAATAATAACCACATTAATAAGGCAGTTTCTGCTGAAGTTGGTTTGAAAGGTAAGTTCACAACAGGCTCTGTAAAAACACGAAGTAACTGGTGTAGCAACACGTGTAGCCTGGAAACGCTATATGACCAACCAAACAGGTGCTTGGTCTAATCTGAGTGCTTTAACACCGTCTACGGTATCTAATTACACCTACCAGTACCCATGGAAGGCTGACCTGAATGACTCTAACTTGCTTTCTGGCGTAGCTTTAACCGATGTTATTTCTACTAAGGATGACAAGTGGACCTTCGTGGTGGGTGGTCGTTACCAAACATATTAGCCAAGTTATGAATAAAAACCACAAATCCTACAAGAAGGATAGTTTGGTCTCCTGCCTTTGCTGTAGTGCATAAATTGAATGATAAGACATCCCTTTATGCCAACTATATGCAAGGCTTGACCATGGGTGACTTGGTTGACGATACTACCTATGCCAATAATGGTGAGGTCTTATCTCCTTACAAGACAAAACAAGTTGAAGTGGGGGCTAAGTTCAATACAGGCAAATTCTCACAACTGTATCTGCTTTCCAAATGGATAAGGCTGATTCTTTTGGTAGAAGATCGTGGCGGGCAAAAATTCTTGACCAATGGTGCTAGGTCCCGTAATCGGGGTATTGAGATGTCCATCGCCGGGGAACCAAAAAGCTGGCACACGCGTAATGGGGGTCTCTCATGTTCTTGATGCGAAATATCGCAAGGCTCCAGTTGATTACCAAGGTAATTCCGTGATGGGTACTCCACGTTGGCAAGCAGTGGCTCGCCTTGAACAAGATATCAAACCTGTTAAGGGCTTATCTGTAAACCTTCGAGCTAATTACCAAGGTCCCTGCCTACATTGATCAATGGAATACCTACAAGGTAGGTGGTCGCATGACTTGGGATATGGGCGCTCGTTATGAATTCAAGGGCATGGGTGGTCATCCGATGATCTTGCGTGCTGATGTGTATAACATCTTCAACAAGGACTACTGGAATGCCTTGTCTAACCAACCAGCACTCTATGTTGGTAAAGGCCGTACAGGGGTCATTTCCTTAGAAGCTAAGTTCTAGATTTTTCTAATTAGTAACTAATATCTGTAAGAATACATAAAGGATAGCTATTATCAAATAGCTATCCTTTTTTATTATATTTTTATTGTATTAAATAGGCCTATATAGATTGAATATACTATATTTAATTGCTGATTTCATAGATATAAATAACAAAAATTCATAGTCTTATGTAAAAATAAATATGATAAAAACTATCATTTGCACATTAAAAAAATTCATAAACAAAATATAAAATAAATAAGAATTTTTTAGTTTGTATCCTACACAGGATAGAAAGGAGGGATTATGACCCAGGGTAGAGTAATAGCCATCCAGTGGGGACTCCTACTGGTGCTTGCAATCTCCCTTGTTTTGGCCCTAGGCTTAGGATCCGTTATGCTCAGCCCTAGTCAGGTGTGGCATATTATCTGGTCCCAGATTACCGGCCAGGACTCTGGTCTCGCCAGCCTTAGTCGATATCATATGGGATATTCGCTTGCCTCGGGTGCTCTTGGCGGCTATTGTCGGAGCGGGCCTAGCCTTGTCGGGCCTTATCATGCAGGCTTCCGTTCAGAATCCACTAGCTGAACCTTTTATTTTTGGGGATTGCTTCTGGTGCTTCTGTTGGCGCTGTGGGAACAATCCTTCTTGGCGGAACCATCCTTGTGGGTGGCATGAGCCTGGGTGTCCCTATGGGGGCCTTCCTAGGTGCTATAGTAGCAACGTTAGGTGTCCTTCTGTTGGCAGGCATTCGAACCCGTATGTCCACGGTCCGTTTGATTTTAGCTGGCGCTGTGGTCAGTGCCCTATGCACAGCCTTATCTAATTTCATTATTTATATGGCCGGTAATACAGAGGGAATTCAAACAGCTACATTCTGGATGATGGGGTCGTTGAGTAATGCCCGATGGATGGTCTGGTTCTTCCGATGGCGATGGTGGCCCTCATGGTGGCTTATTTTGCCAGTCAGGTTCGGGCGCTAGATGCCTTACTCTTAGGGGAAGAGGCCGCTATGACTCTAGGCATTGATGCCAATAAAAAAACGGCGTATCTATATGGCCCTTATCGCCCTCCTTACGGGAATTCTGGTATCTCAATGTGGCATTATCGGCTTTGTAGGTTTAGTCATCCCTCATATGATCCGATCCTTGGTAGGTGCATCTCATGGGAGAAACTTACCTATGGTTGTTGTCTTTGGGGCCATCTTTTCTAGTCTGGGCCGATCTCTTAAGTCGCGTCCTCTTGCCATCGGGAGATTTACTGATTGGTATTATTACAGCCCCTTATGGGAGCGCCACTATTCATGCGCTTACTCTTTGGCAATGCTAAGAATTTTTGGAGGTTGAGATGGACCATATTAGAATTGATAATCTCCACTATTCTGTGGCTGGTAAGGAAATTCTTAAAGGGGTGTCCTTAGACCTAGGTGGGCATGAATTTGTGGGCCTTATAGGCCCCTAATGGATGTGGCAAGTCTACCTTGTTAAAGCACATCTACCGGGTTAACCCTATACAGACAGGTCAGATTTTTCCTAGATGGCCAGCCTTTAGGGAGATATTCCCCTTAGGGAGTCGGCCCGCAAGATTGCCGTTATGGGCCAATTTACCAGGATGGACTTTGACTTCACCGTCTTTCAAATTGCCTTGATGGGGCGGACACCTTATAAAAAAAGAGCTTCCAGGAGGATACAGAAGAGGACTATGCTAAGGTCCAGTCAGCCTTGGAAGGAGTTGGTATGTGGCAGGCGAGAGACCGGTCTTTTACAACCTTATCTGGGGGCGAACAACAACGGGTCCTCCTAGCCCTGAGCCCTGGTGCAAGAACCCGAGTATTTGGTCCTAGATGAACCTACCAACCATTTGGATATTACCTACCAATTGGAACTTTTTAAAAATTGTTAAATCTCTTGGCATTGGCATTGTGGCAGCACTCCACGAGCTTAATCTGGCAGCTCTTTTCTGTGATCGCATTTGCATCTTGAAGGATGGCTGTATACAGGCCTTAGGTAAACCCCATGAGGTTATTACGGAGGAGACCCTCTATAAGACATATGGCGTTCATTCAATTGTTCACTGTGATGAACAAGCGGTCCCTCATGTGCGTTATCTAGTTGATGGCGTTGATGAAAGTAAACAGCTCCTGGGAGGAAAACTAGGAGGTAATAGATATGACTAGGACCCTATCAAAGGTCCTGCAGGCCCCTGCTAGGGTTAATGGTCACCGCTTTGGTTTTTGTGGTTGGGACTCACCCATGGTATGGGCCGAGCTCACGATAGAAGTATAGCCATAGGGCCTGGTCAGAGCCTAGTAGAACTCAGTAACTTTTGATGGCGATGGGCACCCTTTAATGCAGAGCTACAAGGTTCCTCCAGAGCGAGTCTTAGTGACCTATCCAGGGGCGACAGAACTACTCATAGCTTTTGGGCTTAGAGGACCGGATTGTGGGGGACCGTAAAAACCCTATGGGGTGGAACCAGCTGACCTTGCCGGCCCCTATGGACAGTTACCCATCTTAGAGGCACCCTTTGTTCCCTCTAAGGAAGAAGCCTTGGCCTATGAACCAGACTTAATCATTGGTTGGAACCACCACTTTTTGCCAGGTGCTTTAGGACAAGTGGGGCATTGGCAACGCCAAGGCATTGCCACCTATATCGTGCCGGCTACAGTAAGGCGAGGAAAACCAAGTCTTCAAGGAATACTCTATCCTTTTATCGATGATATGGGAAAAAAATATTCGGTGAAGAATCACGGGCAGAAGCCTATAAACAAGGGCTGGATGAGAGAATTAAGGCGGTGGAAAGTAAGGCAAAGCAAAGGGCCTATAAACCTAGCGTAATGATTCTTCAGTCCTACGGGAATTCCACTTATACGGCTTATGGAGAAAATTATGTTATCCAAGATATTGTGGAAAAGGCCGGTGGCGCCCCTTGGTTCCACAGGGATGAGCGCCGTTGGGCCAGAGCGTATTCTAGCCTATAATCCAGACTACATTGTATTAGTCATGTCCGATGAGGATGGGGATAGAGAGGCCTTTACGAGAAAGGGGAAAGAACTACTGGAAAAAGATAGCAAATTAAGGCATATGTCAGCTATTATGAGTGGCCGCATTATTCCTGTCCCTGTTTTCTTCTGTTAATAACGGCAATGGTCGCCTTGTTGATGCCCCTTGAGTGGATTGGGGCTGGTTTAGATCAATAATGATACAAATTATTAGAATCAATGATTATCTTGTGGAGCTAAGTAGCTTTCAGATTTAGAGATACATATACAATGACTCTTTTTATAAAGAAAGGAAAAACAACCATGAGCAAGTATATATTACGAGCAACTCTACTTTAGCGCCTTAGCTCTCTCTATGACCCCATCTGCTTATGCTGCAGAATACCAGTTAGATGATTTTATCGTAACCGGTACGCGGGTTAAGGCTGATGTGAAGGATGTAGCAGCTAATGTTACGGTCATCAATAATGAAGCCATTGAAAAGGGAAATTATAGCATGTATCCCAGGCCTTGAAAGCGGCCAATGTAGATGTAGTCGATAAAAATGGCGTATCTTATGCTGTGTTGAATGGTGATAGTCGGATATTGGTTTTTGGTTAATGGGCGTAAGCAAAAACTTTTGATCACTTAACCGTATCTGGTGCTACTAATGCAACTGACTTAGGCAATATCTCTATGGATAATGTAGACCATATTGAAATTGTGCAGGGGACCAAATTCATCCTTGTATGGTGAAAAGGCATCAGCTGGCGTCATCAATATCATAACTAAGGCACCAGGACCTGAAAGTAGAACATCAGTAACAGGGGAATACGGGTCTTGGAACCATCGCCGAGCAGCGATTACGAATTCTGGTGGGGATGAGAATAATCGCTACATGATTACATATTCCAAGGAAAAACGCGGTAATTATCACTATAGGATATGAAGGGGAATAGTCATGTTTTTCCCGGATTCTAAGATCAACCAAGAGGAAGCGACCTCCGTTATGATCATTACTTTGGCAATGATAGAGCAACCTTTGATTTTGCCCGGAATCGCAGTAAAAATGGGGTGGTCTCATCCCTACGTAATCCGCTAGCAGGAATCATTATGTACCCGAGCGTATAGATGATTCTACCGTTACTGACATGGGGCTTACGTATACCTTTAATCAAAAGAATAAGGGTGATGGAACCTTTGTTCGGTTGGGCGTGTACAGGATAAGACCAGTGCTCCATTTAGCTCTAGCTACAGACATAATTTAAAAGGTTTAAGTTTTGAAGGCCAGAAGAATTGGACTCTTAAAAACCATAACCTTGTAGGTGGACCTCCTGGGAAGAACAAAAGCTATGGGAAGAAAAATGGTGGCGCCATCATGGATGCTAAGGCTACTACCAAGGCCCTCTATTTGCAGAAGATAATTGACATTGGGAGATGGCTGGTCCATGAACTTAGGTGGTCGCTATGAACATCATTCAGATTTTTGGCGGCAACTGGACATCCCATGTAGGCTCAAATAAACGGATTAGTAATGATACCCTATGCGTATCTATCTTGGGGCCAAGCGGTTAATAACCCAACGCTTAAAATGCGCTATGCTGCTACACCATTCTGGATTGGCAACCCTAATTTGGAACAAGAAAAATCTCAAACGGTAACGCTTGGTGTAGATAGTAAGATTAATGATAGATTGAACCCTATCCGCTAGTGCTTACCAATCCCGATTAAAGAATGCCTTTAAGTGGCAATCTAATCCAGTAGCGGGATTGCCAGGGACTTATGTGAATGCAGATCGGGAAAAACGAAATGGTATTAGCTTGAATGCTAACTATAAGATCAACGAGGCTTGGCGGTTGCGGGCTGGCTATGAATTCGCTAAGGTAGAAACTAAAAATGCTACTTCTTCTTATTTAACAGATACTAACTAATACACGGCCTAATGGCTATAGTTTAGGAATCGATTATAGCAAGAATAAATGGGATGCAAGCTTAGACCTCCGTTATGTGACAGGGCGTAGTCAACAACAATTTACAGATTCTCGCTATGTAACATTAGATATGAACCTCAACTACCAATGGACTCCATCCACTAAGGTTTATTTGAAAGGCTATAACTTGACTAATGAACATTATGAAACCTTTTGCTAGCACTACATTAGGAGCCTATGCTATGCCAGAACGCCACTTTGTAGCAGGTGTGACACATAGCTTCTAATCCTACATAAATCTATTGACCAAGCTAAGTGATTTGTATTATCATTAATACGTTCTGATTGGGAATTATTATTAATATTATATGGATGGATAATAATTCAAGTAATTGCTTTTAGAATAGGAGTTTATTATGGATTTCATCATGGATGCAGGTAGATTATTTATAAAGGGTGGTTTGGTTATGTACCCTTTATTGATTTGTTCTATCATTGCCATTGCAATTTTTGATTGAACGGGTGCGCATGTATAATGCAGCTAAATCTAATATGGAAACATTGAAGGAAAGTGTAGCTCAGCTAGTACCACAAGGTAAATGGGCAGAGCTTCGCCAAGTGTGCCAAGACGATGGTGGGGTGGCAGCAGAGTTGGTAGAAACAGCAGCTGCACAAAACCATGATATCGACAAACAAACCCAAGCCTTGCAAGGGGCTGCTGGTGCGATTGCAGCACGTTTGCGAGCTCACTTGAACTACTTGGAAACTATCGTTACCTTGGCCCTCTGTTGGGCCTTTTTGGGGACTGTAACCGGTATGATTGGGTCCTTCTGTTTTTGTCTGTTTCTAATGGTGAACCATTTGCCATCACCGGTGTGTAGGGGAAGCCCTTGTGGCAACGGCAACAGGTCTTTTGCGTAGCCATCATCGCCCTTGTTATTCACGCTTACCTAGTACAACGGGAAGATAATCTAGTATCGCAAATGGAAGAAGTAGGTGCTGTGTATATGACCGCATTGGTAGGTGACAATAATGCAGCTTAGGAATTTACGGACTACTAATAAGCCTAAACTCATGATCATCCCTATGATCGATATCATCTTCTTCCTGCTTGTCTTCTTTATGATGAGCATGCTGTCCATGGTGGTTCAAAAAAATCCGTACCGGTTAATTTGCCGGCAGCCCAAACTGCTAAGGTGGATATTCAAAAGAAGGTGCCTATTACGGTTACTAGCGATGGATCCATTTACGTAAATGATAAGCGTATGGATATCAATGGCATGATTCAATACATGCAATTGGAACAGGCTAAAGGACAGGATATGACCGTTGTATTACGGGCTGATACAGCCGCTCAATACGGTCAATTCGTTAAGGTCTTGGATACGTTGAAGCAATTGAACATCACTAAGATTGCCATCGCTACTGAAAGCAAGTAAAGGAGGGTTTCTATGTCTCAAGTGGAAATCGTCTTTTGGGGCTTCGATTATCATTAACGGTCTTCTCTTGGTTGGTGGGGGCCCTTTATATCAATTATGCGGCTCCTGAACCAGATGCCAAGCCAGAACCGGTGGAAATAGAACTGGTAGCGGATGCACCATCTGGTGGGGCGCCACAAATTTCGGCTCCTAAGCAGGAAAAAGGTGGATATTCCACCAGCTCCTACACCAGAGCAAATCCAACAGATTAAGAATGGGGTAGCTGTGATGATGTCTTACAACAACAGAATCCCTAGCCCAACACCGAGCCCAACACCAACGCCAGGGGCTCCGGGAAATCCAAGCGCCAATCCTAGTCTAACGCCAGGACCTGGATTAAATCCTAGTCCAGATCCTGGACCAGGGCCTGAGCCTAAGGAAGATAAGTCCCGAGGTCCACGTGCTACTTACCGGGCAAAAACCATCCTACCAATTTGCGGCAGGAGAAAAGGGGCCTTACTCAGCCCATGTGGATATTTCCATTGATGAAAATGGTAATGTATCCGGTGTTAGTCTTGATAGCTCCTCTGGAAAATGCTAAGGCTGATGCGGCTATTGAAGCTGCTGCCTGGGAATGGACCTTCTTGCCAGCTTTGGATTCTGATGGGAACCCAAGACCTACTTCTGTAGGTGTAACTATTACAGTTGAATAAGAGGGGCAATAGATTAGCGGTGTGCTAATCTCTGCACTATACGATAAGGACTAGTCTCATCTGAGGCTAGTCCTTATGCGTATAGATCTAATCCATTAGTTGCTAGCTAGAATCTACTAGTAATTGTTAGATAGAACTTAGTATACGTCTATTGCGTCTTTTATAGAATGTAATTGACACTCCTAGACCTTTCTGATAATATACATAGTGTTCCGAATACGCCGGAGTGGCGGAATGGCAGACGCACTTGACTCAAAAATCAAGCGAGTAACATCGTGTGGGTTCAAGTCCCACCTCCGGCACTAGATAAAGAGCCCAGTTCTTATGAACTGGGCTTTTTTTCTATGTACTGTTTGATTAACGATAAATTTTTATTACATAGTATGTGTAGCTATTGTAGCAAGGGACTAAGAAAGGTCCATTTAGTTTTATGCCCCTAAGGCAGTATAATAAAATGGTAAGTAGATAAGGAGGACCTATGCATCTTGGTATCGACATGGTTGAAATCGCTCGCATAGAAAAAGGCTCTAGCGGGGCTGGTTTCCGGGACCGCGTCTATAGGCCGGCGGAGATTGAATATTGCGAGTCTAGAAAGAAAAATAAATTTCAGTCCTATGCGGGTATGTATGCCGCCAAGGAGGCTTTTGTTAAGGCCTTGGGGACGGGCTTTCGCTATGGATCTTGGCAGGATATAGAAGTGGGCCATGATGATTTAGGTGCTCCTGTCTTATCCATTTCTGGTCCTTTCAAATCCTATATGGAGGATAAGAGTTTAAGGCAGATATCTATTTCCATTACTCATACTGATTCCTTAGCCCCTGTGCCAAGTTATTTTAGATTAGAGGTTTCTATGTATTCAAGTAAACCAGTTCCTGTATTCTATCCGGACCAAGCCCAATTCATTGATGGGCATTGTTCACAGTCTTTTTATCCCCTTAGACCTACTCATGGAAAATGCTGGGCGGGGTATTGCTGATATCCTGGTAGAAGACCAGGCTGAAGTGGTCCTTTTTCGTTCTTGGCGTAGGTAACAATGGGGCAGATGGTCTCGTGGCGGCCCGCCATTTATTAGAAAGGGGTATTTATCCTGTCCTCTATATATACGGCGACAGGGATAAGGCGTCTGACCTATTCAAAAAAAGCAGTGGGCCATAGTTGAGACCCTGGGGATAGACCAGGTTGAATCTCTAGACGGTCTTGATTGGACCCAGTATTCTCATGTGGTAGAAGGCCCTCATTGGAACCGGTCTAAAGGGTAACCTGCGAGAACCTATGTGGATATCCTCTATACCATGAACGCCTTCGCCAGGGCCCATGCCTGTGCTCTATGGGCTATTGACATACCAGCTGGTCTCAACGCCTTACGTGGCCAAGTGGATGAAGCGACGCCTGTTTATACGGGTACGATTACCTTTGGAGCCTCTAAGGTAGGCCAATGGCTCTATCCAGGCCGGACCCATTGTGGACAGGTAGAGGTCTTGCCTTTTAGGCCTTCCTTGGGAGGGTATCCCAGGCCTTTTATGAAGATGCCCCTAGGGCATACCTCTTGGACCGTGAATTCATCGTGGGCCTCTTACAGGAGCGGTCTCCCTTAGCCCATAAGGGGTTAATGGACACGTGGCCGTGTTAGGTGGCTCTAAGGATATGCCGGGAGCCCCTGCTTTAGCCGCCAATGCTGCTGTTTATAGTGGGGCCGGTAAGACTACGGTGATTACGGCCCAAGTGGCCTTGGCTGGCCTTAGGAATAGTATTATTCCTGAGGTTATGACCGCTTCTTACCAGGATGATGCAGCCTACGATGCTATTGGAGAACGATTAAGTGATTTACTTGCGGATAAGGATGCTGCAGCCATAGGGCCAGGCCTAGGGAGAAACCAAGAGGCTAGCCGCATGGTACAGAATGCTATTAAGGGGGCTAAAAAGCTCCTTGGTAGTCGATGCGGATGCCTTTTTATGCGCAGGATTTAGAGGAACTTATCAATGGAGGTTACTTGGCTGGTGCCGTATGTACCCTCTCACATTGGTGAGTTAGCCCATATTACAGGACTTTCCACCAAAAAAAGTCTTGGATACTTATATGGATTTAGGCTTAGATCTAGCTAAGCGCTCTGGTGCGACCTGGGTAATCAAGGGGATTCCATCTGTCGTGGCAACACCTGATGGGGAGATTTTTATTAATCCCATTGGTAATCCAGGCATGGGGTCTGGCGGCATGGGGGATACCTTAAGCGGTATCATAGCTGCTTATATTGCACAAGGCTATCCATCCAAGCTAGCAGCCCTTATTGGTGTATACCTTCACAGTGCGGCCGCTGATAATTTGGCTAAGGATAAGGCCTGGGGCTATACTGCTTCTGATGTAGCTAAAGAAGTAGGCCACGTAGTTACAGATCTTCTAGCGAATCAAGATTAGCCATAGGACATGGAAAGTGAAGGATGCTCATGCATATATATAAGAAATACCTTGCCCTAATACTTGTGGTTCTCATGGCTCTCTTGACTATGACGGGCTGTGGGGCCCAATCAGTGGGCCAAAAGGTCCAGACCTTAGGACAGACGATAGACCAGGCGACGAGCCAAGAAAACCAATACGGGGATAAGGAAGCTCAAGGTAAGCTATCCGTTAGGATGCTAGATATAGGCCAGGGTGATGCTATCCTCATCAAGGTGGGTGATGAGTACTCCATGATTGATACGGGAGATGTAGACCACCGGGAGGCTATTGTCGCCCAGCTTAAACAAGAAGGGTGAGCCATCTCAAGCGGGTTATTATCACCCATCCTCATGCCGACCATATGGGTGGCTTTGTAGCTATCGCCAAGGCCATACCGGTAGACGAAATTTATGATGATGGCATTGTGGTACAAAAACAGGGTCTTTAAAAACTATAGTCAGGTTATCAAGGACAAGGGAATCAAGCATACCGTTTTGCAACGAGGTGATAGTATAGACTTCGGTAACGGCGCTATCTTTACCGTTTTTGGCCCCATTCCCAGATAACACAAAGACCGATGCCCAAAAAGTCTAAAAGACCTCAATAACTACTCTATCGTGGGTAAGTTGACCTTTGTAAGTTCTCCATGCTCTTTACAGGCGATATGGAGAAAGAGGAGGAGGCACAGCTTATACAGGCTGATAACTCAAAAACTCTTTTTCGCGTATTCTCAAGGTAGCCCACCATGGGTCCAAGTACACGACTTCTTCTAAATTCATCCGGTCTGTTAAGCCGGAGGCAGCCTTTATCTCCTGTGGACTGGGAAATTCCTATGGTCATCCTGGGCAGGAGACCCTAGACCGATTAAGCAAGGAAAATATACCAGTATATATTACGGATAGAAATGGCTGGATTCAGGTCGACACAGACGGCCAATCTTGGCAAATTTCAAAAAGAAAAAAATAGAAAAACTGTGGTATAATAGAGTGCTAGTTTGAGTAGGTGTAAAACTTTCATGGTCCTTCATGTAAGTACTGTAGACTAGTAGTGACGTGTTTGAAAGTACAATAGACATACAGTTATAAAATGTTAGGAGTGAGAAGTTTTGCGTAAACTTTTTGGATTCTTGATGGCAGTCATGTGCCTGCTGCCGATCTTTGACCTCTTTCTGCTAACGCAGCAGAATTAGAAAACATTCGCTGGGTAACGCGTAATGATGCGCCTACGCCATACGTTCGTATGGTTATGGATTTAACGAACCCAGTTAAGGCCAAAGCAGCCATTTCAAAAGATGGCAAAACGACTACGGTAACCTTGGAAAACACGCGAATTGGAAATGTAAACCGAACTATTTCTATGGACCAATCCATCGCTTCTAAAGCGCAGTTGGTTCAGCAAAAATAGAAATACCAATGTGGTCATTTCCACACCAAAATCCATGGACGTTAAGGATGTTAAGGTGTTCTCCCTTAAGAAGGATACAGTTAATAAAAAGCTCTTACCGCATTGTAGTGGACCTACAAAAAGAAGGGCGTCGGCCCCTAAAACGACATACTATGGTAAGAACCATGGTAGCCAATCTAACGCTGGTCCCACACCAGTTACCTTGCCAACCAAGCCACAACCAATTGCTAAGCCTATGTAACTAATGGCGGTTTGAAGGGTAAAACAACAGCTCTGACTCCAGGTCATGGCGGTTCTGATCCCGGTGCCATCGGCATGAATGGTATAAAAGAAAAGAATATAACCTTGCCAATTGCTAAATATCTCAAGGCTGACCTTGAAAACATGGGGGCCAAGGTGGTTATGACTCGACTACTGACGTAGACGCATACGGACCAAATGCATCCGGTGTAGATGAATTACAGGCCCGTGTTAACGTGGCTAACAACAATGGTGCTGATATCTTTGTATCCATCCACATTAACCTTTGATAATCATTCTGTAGGCGGTATTGCAAACCTACTATTATGCTAAGACAGGCTATGATGCTAAATTAGCTCAAAAGGTACAAGATCGTACTGTCTCGACACCTGGCTTTAATGGGGACCGTGGTATCCAACCTGGTAATTTGTACGTATTAGTGTCATTCCACCATGCCTGCAATCCTTGTAGAATTGGGCTTCATTTCTAATCCAAGTGAAGAAGCAAATCTGACACAATCCTCTACCCAACAAGATTTTGCACAACGTATTGCTAATGGTATCGCATCTTACTTCGGTGCCTCAATAGTATAGGGAGGAGCTTACTATGAAGACTCGTAACCGTATAGCAGCGCTTCTCTTATTGGGTCTTATGTCTATGGCGGCCTTCGGCTGTGATTCCCAAACAGGAACCAATACCAGTCCTGCCAAGACTGAGGCTAGCACAAGCGCACAAAAAAACTGTCGATAAGGAAGCAAAATCGGAAAGCGCATCCATCGCTATTTATATTCCTAAATCTGATGCCTCTGGTGTCGTTCTTAAGACTGCAAAGGTGGATGTGACCAAGCCCAAGATCCAGCGGCCTGGCTGCAAACAGCTATGTCCCAAGATCAAGGTCAAGAGTATCCTATCTTTAAGAAGGATATGAAGGTTAACCCGTTAAGGTTGACGGCTCCACAGCGACTGTGGACGTAAACAATGCCTTCGTCAATACTAAGCGAGGGGTCCTTACCATAGAACTTCAAATGGCAGTTATCGTTAATACACTCATAAAAATGATGATTCTATCAAACAGGTTAAGTTTACTAATAATGGCAAGAAATTGTCCCTCATCGGTAACTACGACCCTATCTCGAACCATTGACCTTTATGAAATCGATGGTTAAGAAATAAATAGGCTAGCTAGTTAATAAGGCTAGGGCCTCCTGATTCACTCGGTTAGGGGCTCTAGTTTTTATGTTTACAGACCCTATCCGTGCTATAATTTATCTGTATGTAAGTCCTAGTAAGAGGAGGTGTAGGTCCCGTGAAATTAGGTCAGTTAGGAGAATTTAATTGGATTCAATCCATTGCTAAGGAAGGCCTTTAAAAAGCAGACCGCGTAGCGGTCGGGATAGGGATGACTGCGCCGTCCTCAAGGAAGTCTTAGGTAAAGACCAATTGGTTTTCACCGATACCATGGTAGAAGGCGTCCATTTCTCCTGGGATTATATGAAAGGCTATGATGTAGGCTACCGCTTAGCAGCCGCTAATATTTCTGACATCGCCGCATGGGTGGCAAGCCCTCCATATGGTTGTATCCTTAGCTACCAATGGGGATGTTGATGTAGACCTTCTTAAGGATATCTATAAGGGACCTATGGCCTGTGCCTCTCGCTTTGATGTTAACCTAGTTGGGGGCGATACTGTGTCTACCACAGGTCCCATGGTTTTGACTGTTACTATTCTGGGTGAGGTCGACCAAGGACAGTTATTTTGCGGTCTGGCGCCCGCCCACAAGACGTGGTCTTTGTAACAGGCGACCTTGGCTTAGCCCAAACTGGCCTTTGAAGTCCTTCAGGAAAAACCTGAATTAGAAGATCAATACCCTATAGCTGTAGACCGTCACCGCCAACCTAAGCCTATGGTCAAGTTGGGCCAAGCCTTTCAGAAGTTGGGAGCACATAGTCTCAATGACATTTTCGATGGACTCGCTTCAGAACTCAATGAGATTGCCAAAGCTTCTGGTTGTCATATCATGATCGATGAAAAACTCTTGCCTATCAATGCTAATACGACCCGGTGGTGCCAAATTTCCGGCAAAGATCCCTCGTCCTATGCTCTTTATGGGGGTGAGGATTTTCAATTGGTGGGGACAGCACCCTCAAGCCGCTATGGGGGCCCTTCAAGAAATGATTGGAGTGACCTTGATAGGAATCGTTAATAATAAGTCTGATGATCCACAGGTTTCCATGCGCAAGCTAGATGGATCTATGACTATCTTAGCTGCTAAGGGCTATGATCATTTTTGTACATCCAGCATCAGATCAAGATAAAGAGGAGGGGTAGAGGATGGTCGTTCACGTTACCTATAGAACTGAATCAGTAGAAGATACCCAGAATTTAGGACGGCACATAGGGGCTTTTTATGGCTGCCTCCCAAGACCCTATCTGCTTGGCTCTGGTAGGCGATATGGGGGCCGGTAAAAACCCACTTATCTCAGGGAATCGGCGTCGGTTTTGGGGTTGTGGAAGAGATGACATCACCAACCTTCGCCCTCATGAATACTTACTCGGTAGGCCGTAAAACCCTTTACCACTTTGACCTCTACCGTTTGGAAAATCCGAAAGAACTGGATACTATAGGCTTTTATGAATATACGGAAGATCAGATGGCTCTTGTAGAGTGGGCCGATAAGTTTCGGAAGAGATGCCAGAGGAAACCATCTGGATTTATATTGATAAGAATGATGATAGGACTCGCACCTTTCGCATCGAGTCCTCTAGCTTATCACAGGATGAATTAGTTGCCATAGGAGGTTCTTATGTGGTTGGGGATTGAAACATCTAGCCTAGTATCTAGTCTAGCCCTCTTAGAAGGAGATACCCTCTTGGGAGAACTCACCATGCAGGCGGAGCTTGACCCATTCGGAACAACTAGTTCCTCATAGAGCTCCTCTTAGACCAGGCTCAGTTGATACATCCGATTTGACAGGCATTGTGGTTGCCATAGGGCCTGGCTCCTTCACAGGCCTACGAATCGGCATGGGAACGGCTAAGGCCATGGCCTATGCCTTACAAATTCCTCTATGGGGCTATGACCATGGATGGCATGGCCTATAATGTGCCTTATACAGACCGCCCTCATTTCGGTCCTTATCGATGCACAAAAAGAATGTCTATGAAGCTCGCTATCGTTGGAAAGGGAATCAATTGGTTCGCATCCAAGACCCTATGGTTAAAGCTGCAGCAGATTTAGTGCAAGAATTAGAGGACCAAGGACAAGCTCACCTCTTCTTAGGTGACGGTATCAAGCGGGTGCAAAAAGCTAGTGGCTGATAGGACTAACTCCGTAGAGGGCGTCCCTCTCTTTACCATAGCGCCACCTACGGTTGCCATCCTCGTGCAGGAGCCATGCTACTAGCAGCTCGAAATCTTAATGGAGGCCTTAGGGCCGTCGGATCCAATGACTATGATTCCTTACTATATTCGCCGGTCCGAGGCAGAAGTTATGTGGGAAGATAAGCACAAGGATGATCCGGAGGCCTTGGCACAAAATCCACAAGTCACTGTGGTTGAAACGGTTAAGTAAAGCTGTATGATTACCAATATATCCTATCGAAGGGCGACGATAGATGATCTGAATGCCTTAGTGGGTCTTGAGTTGGCCTGCTTTTTCCACTCCTTGGTCAGAAGCCTCTCTGCGAGAAGATCTACAAGACCCGGATCACAAGTTCTACTATGTGGCACAAACCACATCAGGGGGCAATAGTAGCCTATATGGGTTTAGCTCGCGTCTTAGATGAGGGTCAAGTCTCTAATATCGCCGTTTTTCCTACCTGGCAGGGCCAGGGCATTGGCGAAGGTCTTCTGCGTTATGTCATAGAGGATCTTAGAGGCTCTAATGTATCTGTTATCTACTTAGAGGTTCGCCAATCTAATGAAAAAGCAATCAAGCTTTATAAAAAAATGGGGTTTACCATTGATGGGGCCCTGCAAGGATTTTTATAGCCATCCTAAAGAGGATGCCTATTTATTGTCATATAGATTTTAGGAGGAAGCATGTCTGTCTTAACCCCTGGCCATAGAATCCAGTTGTGATGAAACATCGGCAGCGGTCTTGCGAGATGGGCGGACCGTCGTGTCCAATGTCATCTCTAGCCAAGTGCCTATCCACCGTAAATTTGGGGGTGTCGTGCCAGAAGTGGCTTCCCGTCATCATATAGAACAAATTTTTGCCCGGTAATCGATCAGGCCTTAGAGGATGCTCAGGTGACCTTAGGGGATATCGATCATATTGCCGTTACCTATGGGCCTGGTTTAGTGGGTGCCCTGTTAGTAGGGGTTGCGGCTGCAAAGGGTCTTTCCTTCGCCACAGGGATTCCTTTAGTGGGTGTTCATCATATGGAAGGCCATATTTTTTTGCTAATTTTTTTGGCTCACCCTGAACTGGAACCGCCTTTCATGAGTTTGGTTGTATCCGGTGGTCATACCATGATTGTCCTGGTGAAAGACTATGAAAGCTTTTGAAATCTTAGGGCAAACCCGGGATGATGCAGCCGGTGAGGCCTTTGATAAAATTGCTCGTGTTATGGGGTATCCATACCCAGGAGGACCTCATATCGACCGTCTAGCTAAGGAAGGGAATCCCCCATGCTATGAACTTTCCTAAGGCCTTGAATGAAAGTGGTAACTATGATTTTTTTCCTTCTCAGGCCTTAAGTCGGCTGTCCTTAACTACCTCAACGAAGCCAAAATGAAGGGCCTAGCCATCAATGATGCAGACCTAGCTGCCTCCTTCCAACGCGCTGTGGTAGAGGTTTTGGTCGATAAAAACTCGCCAGGCGGCAAGGGAATATGGACAGGATATAATTACCATAGCGGGTGGGGTGTCGGCTAATTCAGGCCTGCAAGAGGCTATGGCTCAGATGTGCCAAGAAGAAGGATTTACCTATTATGGGCCAGATAAGATTTTATCCACTGATAATGCTGCTATGATAGGCTGTCGTGGTTACTATATGGCCAAGGCTGGTAAATTTTCAGGCCTTCGTTTAAATGCTAAACCAAGCCTCCCTATTGGAACTGATATGTGGAAGGGGTAAGCATGGTCCAGGTGCAACAAAAATGAGGGAGGATGTAGGATGGTTACGAATAGGCGTGATCAAGAAGTAGATACACTCTTAGAACAAACAGACCTAAGTCGGCCTCAGATTAATCTCCTTTTGACCATGTCGGACTTTCTGGTCTTTGCCGAATCCGTATCTCAACAGGAAATCCATATATTTGTGCAGGCAGAGAATGGATTTTTTGGCTATTAGGATGGCCGCAAGGACGGCGGATTGAAGCTTGGACAGCTTCGACTATGTCCCTTTGGGAGAACCTTTTTATAGAGGGGCAAGTTCTGGCGGATATAACCACCTATTACGATAAGGATGAGTATATGCTTGTCTATCCTATTGTGGACAATGGTGGCAAAAATCATAGGAGGCCTTTCCTTTACCAACCCTCGGATTGATAGCCAATCCTACAAGGGACGAATTGAGCGTAACCGGATTTTAACGGAATCCATTTACCAACTCATCATGGTTGCTCAAGATAGTGGGCACGATGTATATCAACCTATTTCTTATCAGGATGGCGTTATTATCTTTGATGATACAGGCCTTATCCTCTACGCTAATGAGGCCTCTAACCGGCTGGTTAACCTCCTAGGATTTGACCGTCGTCTTGTAGGGTCATCCATCTATGGGTCCACCTTGAAGCTGTCCTTTTTAAAAGCTTTGATTGATAACCATAAGGCTGATATATGCCAGGAAATCTACCAAGATATGATTATCCGTCAAACGGTCATTCCTCTTTCTTATGGCCGTGGTCAAGGACGTAACTTCCTCTTCCTCAAGGACATGACTGTAGAGGCCAAGATTCAACAGGACCTCTTGGTTAAGAATTCTGTCATCAAGGAAATCCACCATCGAGTTAAGAACAATCTACAAACTGTCGCAGGTCTTCTACGTATGGAGGCTCGGCGGTCTGACCTTCCAGAAGTGCGTAAGGCCTTGCAGGAATCCATATCCCGCATCGAGTCTATGGCCCTGGTTCACGATATCGTATCTCACTACGATGAAGATTATATCTCTATCCGATCTATCTTTTGATGAACTGGGCCGTCTCTTGCGGTCTAGCCTTATGAATCATCAAGAAAGTGTTGAGTTGGTTTACCAGGGGATGAAGAGGTCATCTCTTCCCATAAGGCAGGCTATGTGTCTCTTATCATCAATGAGCTAATTACTAACAGTTTAGAACATGGCTTTTAGGGAGGATCAGGAGGAAGCTCTCATCAGCCTGACTGTAGAAGACAGGCCTGACCAAATCCTTCTAGATTATAGGGATACAGGTAGGGGCTTTCCTCAGGACTTTGACCTAGGTAGATCAAAGCGTCTAGGCCTACAAATTATTTCTAACCCTAGTTACCCACGAGCTCAAGGGGGCCTTGGACTTGTCCAACAATCTACAAGGAGGAGTTCGTATTCAAATTACCATGGGTAAGGAGTAGTGTCAGCTTTTTGTGACTTGATTCTTTCTTGGTCCTTTGATGAATAGTTTTTTTATATTTTTTTCTGTATAGCACTTATATACACGTTGGCTTTGCTGAGTTAAAGGAGGACCTATGCGCCTGATTGTTGTGGACGATGAGTCCCTTATCCGCATGGACTTAGTGGATATTTTAGAAGCTGCTGGCCATCAGGTCCCTAGCCCAAGGGACCAATGGGGTGGAGGCCATTGCATTGGCTAAGAAACACCAGCCAGATGTCATCCTTATGGATGTAAAGATGCCAGAATTGGATGGTATCGAAGCGGCCCGCCAAATTGTTCGCCAACGGTTAGCGCCGGTGGTCCTCTTAACAGCATACTCCCCAAGAGGACTTGGTTAATAAGGCCAAGGAATCCGGGGTCTATGGTTACCTTATTAAGCCCCTACGAGAAGAAGCCTTGATACCTGCCTTGACCATGGCTATGGGACGCTTCCAAGAAGAAGAAAGAGCCCTGGATCAAATTGAGGCCTTAACCCATGATCTAGAAGAACAGAAGTTCATTGAAGAGGCTAAGCACATTATTAGGGAGGCCTACGCCCTTACGGAGGCAGAAGCTTATGAGCGAATCCGGTCCTACGCCATGAAAAAACAGATGAAAATAGGGCAGGTAGCCCATCAGATTGTTAAGGCTTCTAACCATAAGTAAATTGAATAAGCACTGATAGTGAATAGGCTCTGATGGCCCTTTCTTTGGGAAAGGATTTCAGGGCTTTTTTTATTGCCAGATTAGGATTCAGCAAACCATCAAAATTTTTTTGACTTTTTGACTTTATCCTATTGACTTTTACTTTTACTATGGTAGTATAGTACTTGTAAAAGGGTGGTCTGAGACCACATACCAATAGTAAAAAAGGAGTGACCTATTATGAGACCTTTAGCAGATCGAGTAATTGTTAAACTTGTAGAAAAAGAAGAAAAACACAATCCGGCATCTTCTTGCCAGACACAGCTAAGGAAAAAAATCTTCCGAAGGCGTTGTGGTTGCAGTTGGTTCTGGTCGCGTTTTTAGATAATGGTACTAAGATACCTGTAGAAGTCGCTGTAGGCGACAAGGTTATGTTCGCTAAATATGCTGGCAACGAAGTTAAAATTGACGGCGTTGACCATATGATCTTGAACGAACGTGATATCTTGGCTATCGTCGACTAATTATTAGGTGACATGTAAGAGGAAAGAGGTAATCTATATGGCAAAAAGAAATTTTGTTCAACGAAGAAGCTCGCCGTGCCCTTGGCCGTGGCGTTGATGCTTTGGCAAATGCTGTTAAAGTAACATTGGGTCCAAAAAGGCCGTAATGTTGTATTGGATAAAAAATTTGGTGCTCCTACCATCACTAATGATGGCGTAACTATCGCACGTGACATTGAATTATCCGACCCATTTGAAAATATGGGTGCTCAATTGGTAAAAGAAGTATCCATTAAAACCAACGATGTAGCTGGTGATGGGACAACTACAGCAACCCTCTTGGCACAAGCCATGATTCAAGAAGGTATCGCAACGTAGCCGCTGGTGCTAACCCAATGGTCCTTAAAAAGGTATCGAATTGGCTGTATCTCGATTGGTAGAAGAAATCAAAAAAACAAGGCTATCCCAGTGTCCGGTAAGAATGAAATTGCTCAAGTGGCAACTGTTTCTTGCCGTGATGAAGAAATTGGTGGTCTCATTGCAGAAGCGATGGAAAAGGTTGGTAACGATGGTGTTATTACCGTTGAAGAATCCAAATCCTTGGAAACTGGACTCAATGTAGTAGAAGGTATGCAATTCGACCGTGGTTACTTGTCCCCTTACATGGTGACTGATACAGACCGCATGGAATCCGTTATCGATAACCCAGCAATCCTCATTACTGACCGCAAGATTTCTGCTATTGCTGATCTCTTACCAACCCTTGAAAAAGTTGTTAAAACTGGTAAAGAACTTCTCATCATCGCTGAAGATGTGGATGGCGAAGCCTTGGCAACTCTCGTTGTTAACCGGTTACGTGGTACCTTCAAGGCCGTAGCTGTTAAGGCTCCTGGATTTGGTGACCGCCGTAAGGCTATGCTTGAAGATATCGCTATCTTGACTGGTGGTACTGTTATCACAGAAGATATGGGTCGTAAATTGGATTCCGTAGAACTCACTGATTTGGGTACAGCTCGACAAGTACGTATCTCCAAGGACGAAACCACTATCGTTGATGGTGCTGGCTCTAAGGATATGATTGCTCAACGGGTAGCTCAAATCCGTGCACAATTGGCTGAAACTACATCTGACTTTGATAAAGAAAAAGTTGCAAGAACGCTTGGCTAAACTTTCTGGCGGTGTTGCTGTTATCGAAGTAGGGGCTGCTACGGAAGTGGAAATGAAGGATAAAAAGCTCCGCATTGAAGATGCTTTGAATGCAACTCGTGCAGCTGTAGAAGAAGGAATCGTCGCTGGTGGCGGTACAACCTATATCGATATCATGGATGTCTTGACTCTATCGATGCCAAAGGTGATGTGGCAACTGGTGTTGCACTCGTTAAACGGGCTATTGAAGAACCTGTTCGCCAAATCGCTTATAACGCAGGCCTCGAAGGTTCCGTTGTGGTAGAAAAAGGTAAAACACACTGATAAGGGTATTGGTTTTAATGCCTTGACTGAAGAGTATGAAGACATGGTAGCTGCTGGTATCGTTGATCCAGCTAAGGTTACTCGCTCTGCCCTTCAAAATGCTGCTTCTATCGCTTCCCTCGTATTGACTACTGAAACCATCGTAGCTGATAAGGTAGAAGAAAAATGCAGCAGCACCTGCTATGCCTCCAATGGGTGGCATGGGCGGTATGATGTAATCTGCCCCTTGATGAAAGCTTACGAAAAGCAATCTCTTGTAAGACCTAGTTGGTAACTAGAGAGGGACCTCGTCCTTTATGGACGAGGTCCTTTTGTATAATAAAGAAGTTAAGAAGCGTATGGGCTGAAAAAGGAAAAATGATACGATTTAGTAAGATATAAGGAAGAGGAGAATCAGTCATGGAAGAGAGACAAGAAGACCTGCAGGAATTAAAAAGGCCATCAGGACAAAGGTCAAGAGAAAGCAAGGTTTAATGCCTATGGGGGAAAAAAATCATGTCCAAGGAAGAGGTACGTCAGGATATGGCAGACATGCGTAAACGACTCCTCAAACGAAGTCTCATTCGGACAGCTATTATTGTCCTTATCATAGTAGTTTATATGGTATTCAGCCATTAGTAGCCTATAGCCTTCCGCCTTGCATAACCTGGCCGTAAGGGGCTGAGTAATAGGCCTATAGCCGATAGGCATAGTGAAATTGGTCACAAGATAATGACATACTATAGAAAAAATGATACCCTAAGTAGGTAATTAGGTTGTAAATGAGGATAGATATATGAAAGTTGCAGTCTTAGGTGCATCGGGAGGCATTGGTCAACCCTTGAGCCTCCTCCTGAAAACCATGCTTCCTATGGGGTCTCAATTGGCCCTCTATGGGATTACCAAGAATACCTTAGGGGTCGCTGTAGATTTGAGCCATATCCCTACAGATGTTGCGGTTAAGGGCTATATTGGAGACCAGCTACCACAAGCCTTAGAAGGGGCCGATGTAGTTGTTATCCTCGCTGGTGTACCGCGTAAACCAGGGATGACACGGGCTGACTTATTTGCTGTCAATGCGGATGTCATCAAGGGCTTAGTCGAAGAGGTAGGGCGGTCCTGTCCTAAGGCTTTAGTGGCTATCGTAACAAACCCTGTAAATTCTTTGGTACCAGTGGCTGCGGCTACTCTTAAACGAATGGGGGTCTATGATCCCTAAGCGCCTCTTTGGTGTCACTGAATTAGATGTTAGTCGGACCAACACCTTTGTAGCAGAACATGTAGGTCGTAAGACAAGCGATATCTATGTACCTGTCATTGGTGGTCACTCTGGTCCAACTATCTTGCCTCTCTTGTCTCATGTTAAATTCTTTGATTGGAAGACAGAGGATATGGAACGTCTTAATGAGCGCATTAAGAATGCGGGAACAGAAGTGGTGGAAGCCAAGGCGGGATCCGGTTCTGCGACATTGTCCATGGCCCAAGCGGCCGCTTGGTTCACCCTTTCTTTGGTACGAGGCTTATTGGGGATGAATTAACAGAATGTGCCTATGTTGCTAGCCCCGATATGGATGTGGATTTCTTCGCCCGTCCCATCCGACTTGGCGTAGATGGCATCAAAGAATTCATAGACTTCCAACCCATCTCTGCATGGGAAGAAAAACACCTTAAGGAATTGAAGGCCACCCCTACGTGCGGATATCTCCCAGGGCTATGATGCAGTAGCCCACGAAGCGTGAGCTAATAGGTAGACGCCTTTTAGTGGATGGAAAAAGAAGCTCTTTGAATAAAACGCTCTATTGAATAGAATAAGAAGGACCCGATAGGGTCCTTTTTATGCTTAGAAATTAAGTCTCAATAAGGGGACTCAATAAGAATTATATTGACTAAGCCTAGGGGCTTAGCTATAATTTAAGTATTAATTCTATAGAAAATTAAAAAAAGAATAGTATAAAGAGGTATTACATGCAAGATAAAAAAATTGCCTTTTTACCAAAGAGCAAATTGAAACGATTATTAAAGACTATCCAACGCCCTTCCATATTTATGATGAAGAGGAATCTTGGAAAATATGCGTCAGTTCTTGGCTGCTTTCAGTTGGAACGAAGGCTTTTAAGGAATACTTTGCCGTTAAAGCTACGCCAAACCCTTACATCATGCGAATTTTACAAAAATTAGGGTGGGGGCTGACTGTTCCTCCTTAGCCGAGCTTCTCTTGTGCGAAAAGGTGGGCATCAAGGGTCATGATATCATGTTTACATCCAATGACACACCTTATGTAGAGTACAAGAAGGCTTGAATTGGGTGCTATCATCAATCTCGATGATATTACCCATATTGACTACTTGCTTAAACACCATGGGTCTTTACCTGATACCATGTGCTTGCGCTACAACCCAGGTGACCTTAAAACAGGTGGTAATGAAATCATTGGCCTCCCTACAGAAGCTAAGTATGGTATGACGCGGGAACAAGCCTTGGAAGCCTATAAGCAAATGAAGGAACATGGGGTTAAACACTTTGGCCTTCACGTTATGTTAGCCTCTAACGACCGCGATGTTAAGGCTCACAAGCAAACTGCTGAAATCTGCTTTGAATTCGCCCTCGAGATCCGTGAAAAGGTGGGTATTGAAATCGAGTTTATCGACCCTAGGTGGCGGTGTAGGGTAGCTTACCGTCCTGAAGAAGATCCTATTGACTTTAAGGAATTGTCTGCTGCTGTGAAAAGAAGCTTACGACCGCATCTTGGTTGCCAATAACTATCCACACGTTACATTGGCCTTCGAATGTGGCCGTATGGTAACAGGTCCATTCGGTTACTTGGTAACAAGAGCTATCCATAAAAAGGATATCTACCGCCATTACATTGGCTTGGACGCTTGCATGGCCAATCTCATGCGTCCGGCTATGTATGGGTCCTACCACCACATTACTGTAATGGGTAAGGAGTCAGCCCCTAAGGACCATGTTTACGATGTAACTGGTTCTCTCTGTGAAAATAACGACAAGTTCGCCATTCAACGGGAATTACCAAAAAAATCGACATAGGTGATATTTTGGTTATCCATGATGCTGGTGCCCACGGTCATGCTATGGGCTTTAATTACAATGGTAAACTCCGCTCGGCTGAACTCCTTCTGCATAAGGATGGATCTGTTACCCAAATCCGTCGGGCTGAGTCCTATGACGACCTCTTCGCAACCTTGGACTTTTTCCGACCTATAATAGAGTAGGTATATATCAGTCTCTATAAAGACAGGTTGAACTCTAAAAATACAAACACCTCTAAGATTCATCTTAGGGGTGTTTTTTCTCGGTTCAAGGGCCTGTGGTATACTATAAGTATCAATAGAGAACTTAGTCAGTGATAAGGAGATATCATAGGATATCTCAAATTGTATAGAGGATTATATGATTGCTTTTAGTTATTCTAATTACCAGTCTCATATCAATTATTAGCTTCTTGGCCAGTTTTACGTCTGTAGCCACCTTCTTTGGCTTTATTGCAGCGCTTTTTAGTCTTGTACCTCATCCGCCACCGCCTCTTAGAGTTAATTCTCTTCATCATCGTGTCTGGGGCCTTAGAATTTTTGGTTAGTAGCACAAGGCCTTAACCACCTTATGTTAGTAGGTATCGGATCAGGAATTGCATCCTTTGTCTGGTTGGTATGTAAGCTTATTTATCATAATGTGATTGAACAACGCTTCCAAAATCGCTAAAGGAGTTGATTAGTATGGATGCTATGCAAAATCTATTAGAACGTCGTAGTGTACGCAAGTATAAGGCTGATTCAATCCCACAAGAGGTGTTGGATAGAATTATTCAAGCAGGTCTTATGGCACCGTCTGCCAAGGGCATGCAGAAGGCAATTATCGTTGCTGTTACCAATAAAGAGGTGCGAGACCGCCTATCTGAAACCAATCGCAAGTATGGCGGTTGGGACCAAGGTTTTGATCCCTTCTATGGGGCACCTGTAGCCTTAGTCGTATTAGCGCCTAAGGATCATTATGCAACCGTTCAGGATGGGTCACTTGTCTTAGGCAACCTTATGCTGGCAGCCCATGAGCAAGGCCTGGGTTCTTGCTGGATTAACCGGGCGAAAGAGACCTTTGAAGAGACTGACTGGCAGGATTGGCTTCATACCCTAGGTGTCCAAGGGACTATGAAGGGGTAGGGATTTGCGCCCTAGGTTACGCCGAAGGACCTATTTCTGGACCAGGGGCGCCTCGAAATGATCATAGACTCTTTTGGTGCAAATAGGGAGTCATTCTCAATATCTTGATGGACAAATGTTATAATTTTTTTCTACTATAGACCTTTAATAATTAGATAAAATCTAATAAATTTTTAATTCCTGGATATTTTAGTAGGATATATCTTGCTATCAATTAGGCGACCATGTATAATGAGTTTAGATGATAATACAAGGCTGGCTGAAGTGGTGAGATTTAAAGTGGCATTCACTTTGGTGAATGCCACTTTTCGTGCTTTCAGAGGCCTGTTTGTCATAGACACTAATATAGGTACTAGTTCCCATAGATTCAGCCTAGGTAATAGGCTATAAAGGAGTGAATTGTTTTGGCAGAATTGCTTTAAAAGTAACAGGTATTGAGGCATCCGTTGAAGGTAAACAAATCCTCAAGGGCCTTGATTTGACAATCAATAAAGGGAAATCCACGTAGTTATGGGTACCAATGGTGCAGGTAAGTCCACCTTGGCAAACGTTATTATGGGGAACCCTGTATATAAGGTAGACAAAGGGTCTATTGTATTCGACGGCAAAGACATCACTAAGATGGCCGTTAACGACCGTGCTAAAGAGGGGATTTTCATGTCCTTCCAAAGCCCTATTTCCGTACCTGGCATTACGGTAGAAAACTTCATCCGTACTGCTAAGGCCACCATTACTGGTCAATCCGTGCGGGCCTTGGCTTTCAAAAAAAGAATTGAAGGCTAAAATGGATGAATTGTCCTTCGATACTTCCTATGCACAACGCTATGTAAATGAAGGTTTCTCCGGCGGCGAACGAAAGAAGAACGAAATTTTACAAATGTCCATCTTGAACCCTAAATTGGCCATCTTGGACGAAACTGACTCCGGCCTCGACGTGGATAGCTGTCCGCATCGTATCCGAAGGGGTATCCCGTTTCACAACGAAGATAATTCCGTTCTTATCATCACCCACCACAATGCGATCTTGCAAAGCCTTAAACCAGACTTTGTTCACATCCTGATCAATGGTAAAATCGTGAAAACTGGCGATGCATCCTTGGTTGACGAAATCGAAAAACACGGTTACGAACAATTTAAAGCTTTTGGCTTAATGGGAGGATCCCTAATGGAAGAAAGAAAGAAAACGCACATTGACGATATGAATCGTGGCGTCTATGACATTAAGGACGAATTCTCCCTACGAACACATCGCCAATAAGGGCCTAACAGAAGATATCGTACGCGATATTTGGGCCAATAAAAATGAACCTCAATGGATAGTTGGACTTCCGGTTGAAACTCCCTTGAGATTTACAACAAAAATGGAAATTCCAAACTGGATCCCTGATATTTCCGGCTTGGATATGGAAAATATTTATACCTATGTAAAGCCCTAAGGCTAAGAAGATGTCTGCTAGCTGGGACGAAGTGCCTGAAGATATCAAGGGGACCTTCGACCGCTTGGGTATCCAAGAGGCAGAACAAAAGTCCTTGGCTGGTGTAGGTGCTCAATATGACTCTGAAGTAGTGTATCACCCATCCAAGAAGACTTGGTTAAACAAGGTGTTATCTACACAGATATTGAAACAGCTCTTCGGGAACACGAAGACATCGTAAAAACAATACTGGATGACCTTGATTCCACCAACTGACCACAAGTGGGCGGCCCTCCATGGTGCCGTTTGGTCTGGTGGTTCCTTCGTATACGTGCCAAAAGGGGTACAAGTAGAAATTCCTTTGCAATCCTACTTCCGCTTGAATGCACCAGGGGCTGGTCAGTCTCGAACATACTATGATCATCATTGAAGAAGGGGCGTCTGCCCACTTCATCGAAGGTTGCTCTGCTCCTAAGTACGACGTGTCCAACCTTCATGCGGGTGCGGTAGAATTGTTCGTCAAGGATAATGCAAAACTCCGTTACTCTACCATCGAAAACTGGTCCAAGAACATGTACAACTTAAATACTAAACGGGCCATCGTTGGTGCTCATGGGACCATCGAATGGGTATCCGGTTCCTTCGGGTCTCATGTATCCTGCCTCTATCCTATGTCCATCTTGAATGGGAAGGGCTCACTGTGAATTTACCGGCATCACCTTCGCTGGTGAGGGGCAATTCTTGGATACGGGGTCTAAGGTGGTTCACAATGCACCATATACAACATCTAACGTAAACGCAAAGGGTATTTCCAAGTCTGGCGGCGCTCAAATCTACCGGGGCCTCCTTAAAATTGGTAAGAATGCAGAACACTCCAAGGCGACTGTTTCCTGCGAATCCTTGATGCTAGATGATATTTCACAATCCGATACAATTCCTGCAGTTATCGTGGAAAACGACAACGTGGATATTGGGCACGAAGCTAAAATTGGCCGCATCTCTGATGAAGCCATCTTCTATCTCATGACCCGCGGTATCAGCGAAGAAGAAGCACGGGCTATGCTCGTACGTGGCTTTTGCTGAGCCAATCTCCAAGGAATTGCCTTTTGGAATATGCCGTAGAAATGAATAACTTGATTAATCTTGAGCTGGAAGGCTCCATTGGGTAAGGAGGAACTATGAGTAACCAAGTACTTTTCAACGAACTTCCTAGACCAACCTTCCGATGGTTACAAGTTAATCATACGGAGGGTCAAGTCTGGGGTGACCGTACAGCTGTAGCACCTATCGTGGTAGATGCTAAGGCTGGTATCGTTAGCCCCTATGGCTAACCCACAACCACTCAAACCTGCCTATGCAGGGGCTAATAAATCCGTCCTCGACGCAGTTATGAATGCCACTGGTGACTCCTACGCTATTAAGGTGCCTTCTGGCGCTAAGGAAAGCGTGAAAGTAGCCATCAAGGTGGAAGCCTTTCATACCCAAGCGGATGCCCGTTTCTTGGTAGAAGCTGGCAAGGACTCCCAAGTGGAAATCCTCTTCTACTTGGCTGGTAATACGAAAGAGGCCTCTACAGTACAGCTCTTCACTGAAGTTGCTGCTCAAGAAGGGGCTAAGGTAACCATTAAAAAGGTTCAACTCTTGGGTGACAAGGTACAACACATCGAACACCGCTATACACGCTATGCGGATAAGGCTGATGTGACATATCTTAATGTTGAAGTAGGGTCTGCTGAGTCCTACCTCAACTACGAACAAGACCTCAAGGGCCTAGAAGCCTCTGTTAAACACGACTTGGCTTATATTGGTGGGGATGAACAAAAATTTGATATCGCTATGCTAATGACGCATGAAGCAAAGAAATCCTATTCCGATATTCATACCCTAGGGTGCCTTTATCTGGCAAGTCTAAGAAATCCTTCCGCGGCACCTTGGACTTCTTGAAGGGCTCTTCTGGTTCTGAAGGGGCCGAAGAAGATACTTGCCTTCTTTTGGATCCAACAGTACACTCCGTATCCTTGCCACTTCTCCTCTGTAAGGAAGATGATGTAGTGGGTAACCATGCGGCAGGGGCTGGTCAAATCGACCAAACTAAACTCTTCTACCTCATGAGCCGTGGTTTCTCTGAAACAGAAGCTAAGCATATGATCGTAGAATCTATGATTCGTCCTGTTATCGACCGAATCGGTGACGAAGCAATTGAAGAAGAAGCGCTCGCAGCAGTACGGGCTAAGATTTAAGGTGAGGCTAGGAATGAAACCAGTATCTGAAGCATATAAAGATTTTTCCAATCATGCACAAACCCGCTAATGGGAAACGGGTTATCTACCTAGACTCCGGTGCAACTGCACAAATTCCTCAAATGGTCATTGACCGTTTGGTGGACCATATGACCAAGCATAATGGGAACCCACACCGTGGGTCCCACATCTTGACTGTGGAAGCATCTGAAGCCTATGAAAAACGCCCGCGACCGGGTGGTGAAGTTCATCAATGCCAAACAACGGGAAGAGGTTATCTTCACTCGTAACTCTACGGAATCCATGAACCTCATCGCTCACTGCTATGGCCTCAACAATGTGAAAAAAAGGCGATAAAAATTCTTATCACCGTGGCGGAACACCATGCTAACTTGGTAACTCTGGCAGTATGTAGCCAACCAAACAGGGGCCACCTTGGAATACATGTATTTGGACGACCATGGTCATTTGAAAGAAGGGAATTGGATAAAATCGACTCCTCTACAAAAGATTGTAGCCTTCGCTCATGTATCTAATGTATTGGGCATGGAATTCCCAGTCCGTCAAATCATCGATAAGGCTCACTCCGTAGGGGCTGTAGCTGTTCTCGATGGGGCTCAATCTACGCCGCACATGAAAATCGATGTACAGGCCTTAGACTGCGACTTTTTCGTCTTCTCTGGCCATAAGATGTGCGCCTCCCAAGGGATTGGCGTCCTCTACGGTAAACGAGAACTCTTAGAAGCTATGCCTCCATTCCTCATGGGAGGGGACATGATTGAGTACGTTAAGGAACAAACGACGACCTTCAATGAACTTCCATATAAGTTCGAAGCAGGCACACCAAATGCGGATGGGGCGGTAACCTTGCACGCCGCCATCGACTACTTGGAACAATTTGGCATGGATAACATCAATGCCTATGAAGAAGAACTGGTGGCTTATGTCTTGCCTAAGATGCTGGGAATTCCTCATATCCATGTTTTGGGGGTCTGAAGATCCTAAGGAAAAACATGGGGTTATCGCTTTCACTGTCGATGATGTTCATCCACACGATGTGGCCACAATCATGGATAGCCAGGATTTGCGTCCGCTCTGGCCACCATTGCGCCCAACCGTTAGGGGCCTTCTTCCATGTATCTGCATCCACCCGTCTCTCCATGTATGTGTACACGCAAGGAAGATTTTGGATGTCTTCTTGGAAGTATTAAAAACTGTTCGGTCCGTTATGGGCTTTAAGGATTAGGAGAATTCACACATGGAAATGGATCAATTATATACGGACCTTATCTTTGGAACATAACCAAGATAAACGTAATAAACATGAATTGGCTGAATTCACCAATTCTGAACACGGTCATAACCCTTCCTGTGGGGATGACTTAACCCCTACAAATCGATGTTAAAGACGGCGTTATTAAGGATGCTGCCTACACTGGGTCTGGCTGTGCTATCAGCCAAGCCTCTGCCTCATGATGATTGACCTCATTAAGGGTAAGACTGTAGAAGAAGCCCTCCACTATGTGGACCCTCTTCTTGGGCATGATCAAAAAAAGAAGTGACCGACGAGGCTGAGTTGGAAGAATTAGAAGACGCTATGGCTCTTAAGAATATTTCCAATATGCCAGCCCGTGTAAAATGTGCTGTGTTGGCATGGCATACACTGAAGGAAGCTTTGAATAAATAGCAGAATAAGCACTAGTTGAGAAACTAGTAAGAACATAAGAAAAGTACACTTACCCTGAGGTAAGTGTACTTTTTATTTTGTCATTAAGGTCTGTGATTTTTCCATATAATTAATAAGTATGGGATATAATAAGAAGTGAAAAGATGAATATTACATAGAGAAATGAAATTAAGGTGTACAATCATGAGTGATATAGAGATGTTAACACAGTTAATTACAACTTTTGCAATGAACGGAACTGGGACCAATATCATAATCCTAAAGATTTGGCCATTGGTATATCTACAGAAGCAAATGAATTATTGGATATCTTCCGCTTTAAGAGCAAAAGAAGATATGATAGAAAATGATGACTGATCCTGAAAAAGGGAGGCTATCTCTGAGGAACTAGCTGATGTCTTTTTCTTCCTCTTACGGTTTGCACAAATGAATCACTTTTAATCTAAAGAAAGCATTAGAATCAAAGCTTGTATTGAATGCTAAAAAGTATCCAGTAGAAAAGGTTAAGGGAAGAATTTAAAGTATAACGAATATTAGTAGGGAACCATGAATCAAAACAAGTATCGAATGACAACAGCCAATTTTTAGAGATGAATTTGATAGCATCTCCGGAAAGTATTTGAGTAATTGGCCAATTTTTATATATTCTGACAGAAACACTATTAGAAGATAATATCAAAAAAACAGAGACCTAAGGCCTACATTGGTGAAACTACAAATGGTCTTCGTCGTTTATCTCAGCATGCAAAGAATGAAGCAAAAAAAGGAATTCGATAAGGTTAACTTTATTTATTCTAAAGAATTTAATCAATCAGTGACCTTTGATTATGAGTCGAAACTAATCCAGTATTTCTCTGCTGATGGTATTTTTTTGAGTTACGTAATCGTAATGGTGGTTTAGCTGATATAGAGTACCATGATAAGAACTATTATGATGGAGAATTTAAGTACCTATGGGAGTATTTACGTCGGCATAAAATTGTAAAACATACGATAGAAGAACTGGAAAAATACAGATATTTTTAAGTACTCTCCTTATAAAACCCTGACTGATCAACAGAGAGAAGCCGTAGAAGCCATTGCTAAATGTATTTCTGAAGGACGCAAAAGAAACGATTCTAGTTAAGGGAATGCCTGGTAGTGGTAAAAACAATAGTAGCTATTTTCTTGTTCAAATTTATTAAAAGATAAGATGGATAAAGTTGTTCAACTGCTAGAAGGGGAAAAACCCTAATAATGTGGAGGCAGATATAAACTTTTTACCCTAACCAATTTAAGGACAAAAAGATGGGCTTCGTTGTTCCCACAGTCTTTTTACGAAAGACTCTTAAAGAAATTTTTAAGGGATTTATGGATTGAAAGCAGCTGATGTAATGAGTCCATCGGAGGTTGTTAAGAAGTTTTTTTAGATGGAACAAAAATATGATGTGCTTTTTAGTCGATGAGGCTCATCGCCTTCGTAAGCGTAAGAATATTACCAACTATAGGTCCCACGATGCTAATAATAAAAGACTGAACCTGCCTAAGGATGCTACGGAGTTGGATTGGGTCTTGTATTGCGCAACTTGTCCTGTTCTTTTTATGACCAAAACCAGGTTATCGGTCCTGCAGGGATTGAAAAAAAGAAACCTTAGAGGACAAGGTAGAAAAGTGTTTGGAAACAAAGTTATTTCCTTTACTTTAAAACCAACAAATGCGATCGAATGGGGAACACAATATATTGAGTATATAGAGAATATACTTAATATGAGGCAACCTTATCGAATTGATTTTCCTAATGAAGATACTCCTGATTATGATTTTTGTATGGTAGAAAGCTTTTAAATTATTTAATGACTTGATGTATACCTATGAAGATAAGTATGGGCTTGTTCGCATGATGGCTGGATATGCTTGGAAGTAGGATTCTAAAAATAATACTAATGCATTTGATATAGAGATTGATGGTATAAAAACAATGGAATCAAACGTTAGAAGACTGGATTAGAAGTGGTTCTTCAATAGATGAAGTAGGTTCTATTCATACTCTACAAGGTTATGATCTAAACTATGGGTTTGTTATTTTAGGTCCAGATATTATATATGATGAGGATAAGCAATGTATTTCAATTAATCGAAACTCCTATTTTTGATAAAAAGGGAAAAATACAGCTACCGATCAAGAATTAACAGAATATATTAAAAATATATATTATGTTTTTATTGAGTAGGGGTATTAAGGGAACCTATATTTACGTATGCCATCCATCTTTAAGAGAGTATTTGAAGAAATTTATTAGAGTCTACAATAAAAATGTCTAAAAATATACTTTACATCATTCCAACCATGCTATATCATAATCTGGAATTACTTATTAGTTAAAAGGGTTTCCTGCTTATCCACCTTTGGATCAAGCGGATAAAAAGGGCCTTCCTTAGCCGGACTGGTTCTAGAAGCCAGAAAGGATGTAATGAATCAAGACGTAACTATTTCTAAATCTAATATTCGCGGTGCTTTTGGTGCCTTCTTTATTCCTGGTATGTACACTGCCTTATGGGCTGGTTTTGTTCCTTATTTGAAGGCGAAGCTTGGTATTGGTGAAAACGTACTGGGCTCTATGATTTTGGTTTTAGGTCTTGGTTCTTGCCTTTCTATGGCCGTAGCCGGTAAGTTGGTTGAATCCTTAGGTTGTAAACGAACGGTACAAATCGGTTCAATCATCGGCATGATTGCCTTAGCCTTGGTGACTATTTGTTCTACCGTCTTTGAAAACTACGGTGGCCCTCTTCTTCTTTGGTATGGGGGTAGGTCTTTCATCTGCATCTGCTAACCTTCAAGCTATCCTGACAGAAAAAGGTCAGCAAGAAACACCTCATGGGGGCCTATCACGGTGGTTGGTCCCTCGGTGGTTTTGCTGGGGCTGGCGTTCTCTTACTCTTGATTAAGACCTTACATCTACCTGTTAACCAAAGTATTTGGGGGCATGCTAATCGTACTAGTCCTGGCTATTCTCTTGGTGAGCCAGTTTATGTTGACCTTTGGCAAGGATCCTAATGCTAAGGAGGTTAGAAGTCTAAGTCTCCCTTTGTCCTTCCATCCTATCGCTATCATCTTTGGTGTCTTGTCCTTTGTATCGTATTTGACTGAAGGGGCCGTAGGTGACTGGTCAGCCCTCTACCTATTTGAAGATAAGGGTATCGAAATCCAAGAAGCGGTTATGGGGGTTATGCTCTTTAACGCTACCATGTGTATAGGTCGTCTGCTGGGCAACACCCTTGGTAAACACTTGACCTCTAAGCAAGTGGTTGTGGGCGGTTATATTATGGGTGCTATTTCCATGGCCCTCATAGTATTCTTGCCAGGCCATGCCTCTATGTACACCTACCTCTTATTGGGGATTTCCTTAGCGATGGTCGTGCCAAACCTCTTCTCTGCTATGGGGGAACAAACTGTTATTCCTATGACGCACGTGGCCACATCCACTATGCTCGGTTATATGGGCATTCTCATGGGTCCTGCATTGATTGGTTTCATCGCTCATGGGTCTCAGCCTCATGATTGCCTTTATTTGCATTACGGTCTTGTTAATCCTTTCTGCAGCTATCGGCAAATATGCTTACAAGCTTATTGCAGCGGCTAAATCAATTTCATATAAAAGCCCGGCTCTTAGAGCCGGGCTTTCACTGTTACCAATTTTCTTTTTATTTGAGTTTGATTTTAAATTCAGGTAGGAGGAAGATAAGATGGGGTCGAATATATAGGTATATAAGTCAGTAAAGAATTTTTGTAGAGGAGGAAATATTATGTCAATCCTTAAAAACTTTGCTTAGGTGCCTTAGTAGGGGCTATAGCCCCTAGCACCAGTTTCTGCTAAGGTTGTTACAGGGACTCAAGAAGATACCAATATGAAATTGAAGTATCCCTTGGTTTATACGGATAATCTCTTGTCACAAAGGGCTATCAACACGGATATTAGCGAGCTATGTAGGCCAGGCTAGGAAGATGTACTACAATGACCATATTTATCAGGTGAACCAGTCCTATGATGTAACCTATGAAGATAAGAATCTAGTATCTCTTATGTTGACTACCTCCTATTATAATGCGGGGCTGCTCACGGCATGTACAATGTACAGGGTCTAGTTTATAACAAGATGACGGGTCAACGTATCCCTCTCTATAACTATGTGAAGATTGCTTCTGCTAAGCAATTAGATCAGGGGTTCGGTCTGGGATTTTAGGCTTTTATAATGGGGCCCATAAAAAGGACAGCATCCATGAAGGCTGGGCTGTCAATTACGCATCTGACAATTATATCTTGCGGGGCCATGGGGTGGTGGAACTCATTTACCAACCTTATGAATTAGGCCCTTATGCTATGGGGAAAACCTTTATCCAATTTACCCCTAAGGCTATTGAATACTTCAATCGGATGAATGGGTAAAATAAGAAAAGAGGACCGACATCTGCCGGCCCCTCTTTTCTTTGTACTGCTAGATATAATAGGTGACTCGTATTTGATGATCCCTCAGGGATTACTTAGGCCAAGGTAGCCTTTTTGGGTCGTTACCACTTCAGCTTCTTCAAAAGTAGCCAAGACCATTTTATCAGAGCCTTCAAAGACTCCCTTGTCAACAATTGTCTTAGCCACCCCTTGAGCGTCCGCCAGTGTGAGGTTTTCACGAGGATTGGCGATGGTAACAGTAGCGGATTTACCGCTAGATGTCTTGAACTTGAGTTGTAGCACTTTACTTTCTGTCATAGGATTTCCTTTCTCAATTAATAAATTAGAAGAGGGAGGTCTAGGGACTAGTTAGTCTAGACCTCTTTTTGATTAGGATAGGGATACTTCGTCGATGCGGATAACATGGAGAAGGTCTTTTTCCTTGTAATCCTGCCAAAGCTTGGCCTACTGCTTGTAGGGCGTCATCAGTGGCGGATTCTACGATGCGAGTGTAGGTTACGTCTTTGTGTTTTGGCTTGTTATTTGCATCTACGCCATCAGAAAGACGAAGGACCAATTTGCTCGTGGTTACAGTTCTATCTGCCATGGTGCTTCACCTCCTTTCGCCCAACTACATTGGGAAGGAGGAAAATGTAAAAGAGAAAAGAATAAATTTATTAGATAGGGCTTACAAATTAGTACTAAGCCATAAGGATTAGGGTATAAGGGATGTGATAAAGGGCACGAAAAAAAGGACTAGCCAGGCTAGTCCTTTTTTAGAGATATGATGTTTTATTTTTAAGCATTGGTTTTTAGGCATTGGGTGATTAATCATATAGGTATCATTCATAGCTACCACATCTAGAATTACCAAGTCTTCCTTGCCGGTATTAGCGAGACCATGTTTTGTTACCAGGGCGGGCAATGGTTACATCACCAGGTCCTACCGGTGTAGTTTTTACCTAACGTATCAGTGAAGACCCCATGACCTTTCACAATGATGTAGGCATCTTCGTTGTTAGCATGTTGGTGAAGGCCAATGGAAGATCCCGCAGGAATAGTGAGCCAAGCGATTTCTTTGATAGCTTGTTCTGCGGTTGCCGTAGTCCGTGGGAAGGCATAGGCTGCATGGATAGTACCAGTGCCACCGCCTAATTTTTTTCCTTATCTTGTTTGAGGAAGTCCATATCCGAGTAAACTTGAGGTAGATCGGATAGTTTGTCAGCTGTGGCTAGAGCCTTGAGGGTTGGAGCAGGGGCTACTTGTTTGGCCATGGGCCATGGATTGATTGGCCATGGAATGTTTGGCCATGGAATGTTTGTCCATGGATTGATTGGCCATGGAATGTTTGGCCATGGAATGTTTGTCCATGGATTGATTGGTCATGGAATGTTTGGCCATGGAATGTTTGTCCATGGATTGATTGTCCATGGCTTGTGTTTGGTTGTTAGCCGATGTAGTTGTCATTGGGGCTGCCATTGGGGCTGCCATTGGGGCTGCCATTGGAGCTGCCATTGGGGCTGCCATTGGAGCTGCCATTGGAGCTGCCATTGGGGCTGCCATTGGGGCTGCCATTGGAGCTGCCATTGGAGCTGCCATTGGAGCTGCCATTGGGGCTGCCATTGGAGCTGCCATTGGGGCTGCCATTGGAGCTGCCATTGGAGCTGCCATTGGGGCTGCCATTGGGGCTGCCATTGGAGCTGCCATTGAGCTGCCATTGGAGCTGCCATTGGGGCTGCCATTGGAGCTGCCATAACAGCTGCAGAACCTAGGGCAAACAAGGCCTAAAACCATAGCGCTTAAGGACATTTTTCATAGGAATCACTCCTTATCGAAAAATAAATAGATTTAAATTATCTATATTATAGCACCACTCTAAAGCCAAGAGAATATGGTAAACTATAAATATATATTATAAGGTTATGAATTATTGTTTGTATTTGTGCAGATTACAGATTGGAATTTCTATGCGTATTGTATTTTTTTGATCTTGATGGTACCCTCACTAATTCTGTGGAGGGTATTTTTTAAGTCCTTAGACTTTGCCCTGACAGAGTGTGGTTACCCTGTCCCTGATAAGGCTGTTTTGCAGGCGTTCTTAGGTCCACCTATCGTCTATTCCCTCCAGCATTTCTGTGGCATTTCAGAGCCTGAAAGCAAACGAATTTATACTAAATTTCGTGAGCGTTATAGCACTATCGGTAAGTTTGAAAATGAGCTTTACTCAGGTGTTCCGGATATGCTCAGAACCCTCCGAGATCGTGGCTACTACATAGCCTTAGCGACGGCTAAACCAGAAGTTTTTCGCCAAGGAAATCTTGGCTCACTTTCACATTGACCAATATTTTAATCATGTGGTGGGCGCTGATTATGATGTTAACCGGATTCACAAGATGGACATTCTTAAAAAGGCTATCGCTGATTATGGTGGTCCTTTAGAGATAGATGGTCAAGTGATAGCCTATATGGTTGGTGACCGCTCCTATGATATGGAAGCCGCCCTTGTGACAGGCTGTATTCCATTAGGCGTATCCTATGGTTTTGGAACGGTTGAGGAGCTCATGGACGCTAAAGCCCAAGTCATCGCCGCTAGCCCTTCTGAAATCCCTAAGCTCATGGATCCCTTCTATGGTAAAGAAGGGACCCAGGAAAGGCCGATTCAGTTGAAGGTCGGTCTGCTTCCTCTCCCTAGTCCAAGCCAGACGCAAGGCCAGTTCAATAATTTAGAGGGGGCAGGGGATCATTTGGTTTCTTTGGGTCTTTCCTTAATACCTTGGGCCTTTGGTCTATCTTCCAAATGCTTATAGGGTCTCATGCGAATGCTCAGGATTCTCAAAGCCATAGGGACCAAGCTAATGGAGATGTCATGGATCAACCACAATCGGATCAATCGGAAGAGGCAATCTATCAAGATGTTCCATTAGACCAAGACGAAAAAGATGTAGATGATCCTGGCTATATAGATCTAGGAGATGGGACTTCTGAATCAGGTTTCTTTGATTCCTTTTTGACGATTCTGATTTCTTTGGTGACTAGGGAGGGTTCTTTATGCTTTGGCTTATCATGGCCTTCCTATCGGCCTTTTTGCTGGCATCACGGCTATTCTAGCTAAATGCGGTATCCGCCATACTGATTCTGATTTAGCTACGGCCATTCGCACCCTTTGTTGTCCTGGCCTTTGCCTGGCTAGTTGTATTTGTTGTAGGCTCTCAACGGACCCTCTTTACCATCTCAGGTCAATCCTTCCTATTTCTCATCTTGTCTGGTCTAGCAACTGGGGCCTCCTGGCTTTTGCTACTTTAAGGCACTGTCATTGGGGATGTGAACAAGATTGTCCCTATCGACAAGTCCTCTACCATTTTAACTGTCATTTTGGCGATTATCTGCTTTGGTGAAAGCGACCAGCTAGCCCTCAAGTTAATTTGTACGGCTATTTTAGGGTTTGGCACCTACCTTATGATTGAGAAAAAGGCCGGAGAGGCTAAAGTGGACCAAGGTCCTTGGCTCATCTATGCTATCTTGTCCGCAGTTTTTTGCAGCCCTTACCGCCATCTTGGCCAAGGTAGGCGTTAGCAGGGGTTGAGTCTAACCTAGCTACAGCTATCCGGACCTTTGTAGTCCTTATCATGGCTTGGGCCATTGTCTTTATGAAGGGAAAGCAGATAGGACTCAAGTTTATTGATAGGAAGGAATTGATTTTTATTATCCTTTCTGCCTTTGCAACAGGGGCTTCTTGGCTTTTGCTACTACTACGCCATTCAAAAATGGGGTGGTTAGCCTAGTGGTACCGATTGATAAGTTATCTATCCTAGTATCCATTGCCTTCTCCTACCTAGTATTTAAGGAGACCCTATCCAAGCGATCAGCATTGGGCTTAGTCTTATTAGTGGGGCTACCCTAGTAATGGCGGCAGGGCCATTCTTCTTATAATTGACATATAAAGAAAAAGAGATTGCCTGAGCAATCTCTTTTTGTTTACCTATTCATTGTTATCTTTTTGAGTTTAGCCTTTTTAGCGACCGCTTTCACAACCTTAACACCTGGCTTGAAGAACTTAGCACCCGTTGTTTTGATTTTTAATCCGACTGCGGGTTACACGGCCTAGGGCGGTTATTTTGGTCTTGCGACGAGGTTTCATATCTCGCACGGAGCCGAAGTCTCCTCGTTGTACGGATGTGGTTTTAATCTTTCAGCGCCGAAGGCGGCCCGCAATTTTGCTGAGGGTGCCTAGGGCAAAGTCGTTTTCAAAGGAAAAGACGTCTCGCTGCGACATAGCCCATTTCAAGATAGTGCATGGATGGTTAGGTGGAAGCGAGGTGCAATGGCTGTCATGATTACTTCGTCATCAGAGGCTTGCAGATAGTTCGTCCGCTGTAATCCCTGCAGTGACCAAAGGCATTAGCAACAGCTTGTTGCATGTCATGGATATCAGATAAATTTTTCTTCCTTACAGGTATATAAATCGATTATGAGTTGTTCACCTAATGCGTCTGCCATGGGCGGCCTCCTTCTGAAAATAAACTTAGGTAAAATTATATCATCATTAGTTAGTATATAGGAATAGGTCTGATTATTTGACTTTTATATTGACTAAAGTCAAATAGTCAAATATAATAGAAATGTGAAAAGATAGAAGTTAGCCTAAAGATTATCTCAAGACTAACCAATATTGTTGTAATCCTTATTATTAGAGGTGAATATCATGAGTATGATAGCCGATAGAATAGAAAAATTTATACTAGATCAAATGCAAAGGGAACAAGAAAGAGTGGTTTTGAGACGGAATGACTTGGCCTCTGAACTTGATTGTGCACCATCGCAAATCTCCTATGTCTTGTCTACCCGTTTTTCTCCTGATCGGGGGTTTGAAGTGGAGTCCCGCCGAGGTTTAGGCGGCTATATTCGCATTCAACGGATACAAGAACCTAGTTTGGAAGCTTTACCTGTAGTAAGCCCTAGACCCATTTATCAGTCTACACATTATAATGACCGACTCATTACCTTAACAGATGTAGACCAGTCCTCTTGGAACTTTTTAGAAGAGGGCGCCTCACAAAACGAGAGGCTCGTATGATGCACGAATCTTTTTAAGGCTATGATGGGTCATCTGCCACAAGAACTCCATAATGATACGGTTAGAAATCTCTTTACTAACATGATTACGATCATGAAGGAGGAGCGGTAACCCCTGCTAATGTAGGGGCTAAAGCATCTGCCACGAAAAGCTCTTAACATGGTATACTAAGAATATGATTAGTAGACCCGTGAGTTTAGGATAGAAGGTCACGATTCTACGAGAATCGGACCTTCTTTTTGAGGAGAATATGGCTAAGGCTAAGACAGTATTTTTCTGTAATAATTGTGGTGCTGAGTCCTCTAAGTGGATGGGCCGCTGTCCTCAGTGCGGCGAGTGGAACTCCCTGGTGGAGGAAGTCATTAAAGACGCCAACAAAGTCGGTCCACTCTGGGGCGGACTGGTGTGGGTAATGGGGCTGCCATACCTAAACCCCTATCTCTACCAGATATTGAAGTGGCCCAATTAGCCCGTATTTCTACGACCTTCCCTGAAGTAGACCGGGTCTGGAGGGGGCATTGTACCAGGGCTCTGATTCTTCTAGGTGGTGATCCAGGTATCGGTAAGTCCACCTTGCTCCTACAGGTTTCACAAGGGTCGCCGACACGGCCGGCCAAGTCCTTTACGCATCGGGGGAAGAATCCCAACTACAACTCAAGTTACGGGCAGAACGCCTTCATATTAATTCGTCCAACCTGTCCGTCTTGGCGGATACGGACTTGGATCGAATTATTGACCAGGCTCTGGAGGTTGACCAGCCCTCTTGGTAATCGATTCCATCCAAACCATGTATACGGCTGATATCGATGCAGCCCCTGGTTCTGTAAGTCAGGTAAGGAGTGTACCGCTCGTATGCTCCGCTTTGCTAAGGAGCAAAATATTCCCGTCATGATCATCGGTCATGTTACCAAGGAGGGGAATATAGCCGGTCCTCGCATGTTAGAACACATGGTGGACGTAGTCCTTTACTTTGAAGGTGAGCGGTCTTACCAATTCCGTATCCTTAGATCCATCAAAAATCGCTTTGGATCTACATCGGAAACAGGAATCTTTGCCATGGAGGAAGAGGGCTTGGTAGAATTATCCAATCCTTCAGCGGCCCTCCTAGCAGAACGTGCTGATGATGAGTCCGGTTCGGCAGTTATGATTTACCCTAGAAGGGGTTAGGCCTATTCTGGTGGAAGTGCAGTCTTTGGTGACAACGACAGCCTTTGGTATGCCCTAGACGGACCTCTATTGGCTATGACCTTAACCGCCTGATTCAACTCTTGGCGGTTTTGGAAAACGTTGCGGCTTTACCCTGGGTAATAAAGATGTGACGTCAATGTCATTGGGGGGCTCAAGGTTAATGAACCAGCCTCAGACCTATCCATGGCAGTAGCCATTGTATCTAATCTTAAGAACCGAGTGGTTCCGGCGGATATGGTTATCCTAGGGGAAGTGGGTTTGACCGGCAATATTCGATCCATTCCTCGCATGGAACAGCGGATTGCAGAGGCCACTAAATTAGGCTTTACCCGCTTTATCATCCCCTGAGGGAAATTATAAACAGATTAAATCCAAGAAAAAAATGGCATTAAGATAAAAGGAGTGCGCACCATTCAAGAGGCCATGGAGTTGGCTTTTAGCGCAGGCAACTAACATGATTGGTATTGTATTACTCGCAGCTGGCGCTGGGCGCCGTATGGGTCATAAGGATAATAAAATATTCCTCCCCTAGGGCCCAAGTCAGTCTTTCAGTGGAGCCTGTCCCATATATTGGAAGTAAAGAATCTGACACAGGTGGTTATCGTCCATGCTGAGGGAGAAAAAGAAAGAATTCAAGGGCAGGTTAATGACCTTTTGGAAACCTTACCTCATGCCTTACGTGAGGTGTCCATCAACTATGTCCAAGGAGGGGCAGAACGTCAGGATTCCGTAGCCAATGGGGTAGCCACCTTAGGGCCTGCTGTTGACCCTAGTTCTAATTCACGATGGGGCCCGTCCCTATGGCCCAGGCAGACTTATTCATGAGAACGGCCCATGCAGCTACCCTTCATGGGGCTGCAGTGGTGGCTGTTAAAAACAACAGATACGGTGAAACGTGTGGGTGAAGGAGGCCAGATCTTAGAAACCCTCCAGCGGTCTGAACTTTATAATATGCAAACCCCACAGGGCTTTCAACGGGCCCTCTTTGAAGAGGCCTTGGCCCATGCTAAGGACAAGGGTTCCAGGGACTGATGACGTATCTCTCGTTGAATTTTTTGGGGAAACCAGTCCATATTGTGGAAGGGATTATAGGAATTGTAAGATTACTACCCCCAATGATTTAGTGGTAGCTAAATCTTATTTAGGTATAAAGGAGGGTCTCATGTGGGTAGGTATGGGTTATGATGTACACCGGCTCGTGGCAGGGCGACCTTGCATCCTCTGCGGGGTTAGGATTGATTCACCTCTAGGACCAGAAGGGCATTCCGATGCGGATGTACCTGTTCACGCCCTTATGGATGCCCCTGTTAGGGGCTGCGGGCCTTAAGGATATAGGCTATTATTTCCCACCAGAGGACCCGGCCTATAAGGGAATTTCTTCCATGCTCCTCTTGGAAAAGGTCAATTCTCTGTTGAAAGATAAGGGCCTAAAAGCCTATAATATAGATATTATGGTAATTTCGGAAACGCCTAAACTCAAGCCTCATATCGATGCTATGAAGGATAATTTAGGCAGGGCCTTGGGCCTTCCGCCTGACCGTATTTCTGTAAAAGCGACTACCAATGAGTCACTGGGGGCCATTGGCCGCCGAGAAGGCATAGCTGCTCAAGCTTGTGTGACTGTGATTGAAGGAGAGGTATAGATATGTCTAAGATGAAAGTTCGTTTCGCACCAAGTCCAACAGGCCCATTCCATATCGGTGGGGCTCGTTCTGCCTTGTTCAACTGGTTGTTGGCCCGTAAAGAGGGGGCACCTTCATCCTTCGCGTAGAGGATACAGACCGTGTTCGTTCCACCCGCGAATCAGAAGAAAACATCAAAGCAGCCCTTAAATGGTTGGGCATGGATTGGGATGAAGGTATCGATGTGGGAGGTGACAACGGTCCTTACCGCCAAACTGAACGCTTGGACATTTATAAGAAGGTGACCGACCAACTCTTGGCAGAAGGCAAGGCCTATAAGTGTTATTGTACGGCTGATGAATTGGAAGCGGTACGGGAAGACCAATTGGCTAAGGGAGAAACCCCTAAGTACAATGGTCACTGTGCTCATTTGACCGCAGAAGAACAAGCTAAGTATGAAGCAGAAGGCCGTCCTTATACCATTCGTTTGCGCGTTCCTACCAATGAAACCTATGCCTTTGACGATATGGTGCGGGGTCATGTATCCTTTGATTCCGCTGGCGTTGGCGACTATGTTATCGTCAAATCTGACGGACTTCCTGTCTACAACTATGCCGTAGTTATCGACGACCACACCATGGGCATTACCCACGTTATACGGGCGGAAGAGCACTTGTCTAACACGCCTCGCCAAATTGCGGTTTATCGCGCTTTGGGTTGGGAAGTACCTCAATTTGGTCACATCTCTTTGATCTTGGGCGCTGACAAGAAGAAGATGTCCAAGCGTCATGGGGCTACTTCTGTTGACCAATACCGTCAACAAGGCTATTTGCCAGAAGTTATCGTTAACTTCTTGGCCCTCTTAGGTTGGGCTCCAGAAGGGGAACAAGAACTCTTTACCCAAGAGGAATTAATCCAAGCCTTCTCCATGGATCGGGTGGCTAAGAATCCAGCCGTCTTTGATATCGAAAAGTTGAACTGGATTAACTTCAATTACATGAAGCAGTTGTCTGATGAAGAACTGCTCAAACTTTGCTTGCCACACCTTTCAAAAGGAAGGTTTCGCACCAGATTCTCTCAATGCAAAACAAACAGCGTGGTTCACCATGTTCTGTTCTACCATGCGGGACCACTTGTCCTATGGGGCACAAATCGTTGATCATATTGGCCTATTCCTATCTGACACAGTCTTCCTAGAAGAAGGCCACGAAGAAGAACTTAAGGCTGTTCTCAAAGAAGAATCGGCACCAACTGTATTGGCGGCCTTCCGCGACAAGGTAGCGGCTATGGAAGAAGTTGCTCCTGATACGGTAAAAGCGGCTATCAAAGCAGTTATGAAGGAACATGACCTGAAAGGGAAATTTGTATTCATGCCAATCCGCGTTGCCTTGACTGGCCAAATGCACGGTCCTGACCTTAACAACATCGTGACCCTTATCGGTAAAGATAAGACCTTGCAACGCTTGGATGCTTTATCAAAACCTACTTGCCTAATGGTAAGTTAAAGCGCCTATGCCCAGTGCCCCTAAATTGACGGTATCTGGGCATTCGTGCTATACTCAAATAGTATATTTATTGAGTTTAATTCCTAAAATTAACAGACTTTAGACCGCATAAATAGACCTAGCAAGACAACTTGTTTAGGTCTTTTGTATTGAATATTGGAGGTTTGGTGTAAGATGAGAGAAATTACTGTATTTAACACCATGACACGTCAAAAAGAAACCTTTAAACCAGTTAAAGAAGGGAAGCAAAAAATTTATGTGTGTGGTGTAACTCCCTACAACCATCCTCATATTGGCAACGCTCGTCCTTTTGTGACTTGGGATGTAATTCGTCGTTACTTAACCCATGTAGGCTATAAGGTAACCTATGTGCAAAACTTTACTGATGTGGACGATAAAATTATCAACACTTCCAATGGTGAAGGGGTGTCTTGGGATACTATTTCCAATCGCTATATCGATTCCTATTTTGAAGTAATGGATGCTTTGGGTGTCAAGCACGCAGATGTATACCCACGGGTATCGGAACATATGGATGATATCATTGCCATGATTACCAAGCTCATCGACAATGGGGTTGCCTATGAATTGGATGGGGATGTGTATTATTCCGTAGAAAAAAATTTGATGGCTATGGTAAATTGTCTGGCCGCACCTTAGACGACATGGAAGCGGGTGCTCGGGTTGAAGTGGATAGCCGCAAACATAATCCTATGGACTTTGCCCTTTGGAAGGCAGCTAAACCAGGAGAACCATCTTGGGATTCCCCTTGGGGTAAGGGTCGTCCAGGTTGGCACATCGAATGTTCTGCCATGTCCAATAAGTACTTGGGCCAAGAATTTGACTTCCATGGTGGCGGATCCGACTTGATCTTCCCTCACCACGAAAAATGAAATCGCTCAATCCGAAGGTTGTACCCACCATCATCCTTCCGTTCGCTACTGGTTTGCACAATGGTTTCATCACCATCAACCAAGAAAAATGTCTAAATCCTTGAATAACTTCTTCTTGGTTAAGGATATTTTTGGAAGAATACTCTGCTGATGCCCTTCGTTGGTTCCTCTTGTCTACTCATTACAGAAGCCCATTGGACTTCTCTGATGAACGTTTGGAAGAGGCGAATATGAATTGGGCCGTCTGGCTACAGCCATTGAAAACCTTCTCTACTTGGAAGCGCAAGAAGAAGGGTCTTGTAAGGAAGCAGAAGCCCTCCTTGAAAAGGCTAAAGTCTATGCAGACGAGTTTGAAGCGGCTATGTCCGATGACTTCAACATATCCTTAGCTACAGCACCTATGTTTGGTTTGGCTAAAGAAATCAATATCTACTACCAATCCGTACAAAGTCGAGACGGTTCTGTATGCCATGAAACCCTCGATCAAGTGAAGGAATCTTCAAATTTATGACTGACGTTATCGGTGTTTTGGAAGATACTTGGAAAAGGGACCACAGGGGCTGATGCTGAAGAATATAACAAGTTGATGGATCTTGTTTTTGGGTCTTCGCCAAACCTGCCGTGAAAAAGAAACAATATGAATTGGCCGATGCCATTCGCGACCAATTGGCAGAAATTGGTATAGTGATTGAAGATTCCCTCAAGGGGCTCGTTGGAGAAAAGCATAAGTGAAATTTAAACAATTTCAGTTTCTGAAAAACCAAGCCCTTCAAAAATTAAGAGAACTCGATGGAACCGGTACAAGAGTGTCGGTTCCTCAGTCTATAGAGGAGACCCTCCAGGAGGATGTTCTGACCCTGGCCTATATGGGTGATGCTGTATATCTCTCTATATCCGTAAGCGGGTAACGGCTATAGGCATTCACCGAGTCCAGGTTTTGCATACCTTGGTGACCGCTTTTATCAATGCCAAGGCGCAAGCTGTAGCCTTACAGGTCATCGAGGATGACCTTACTGAAGAGGAAGCATATATCATACGGCAGGGGGCGTAACGCCAATGTTAATGTGCCTAAGTCTGCATCGGTTCAAGAATACCGGTGGTCGACGGCCTTTGAGTCCCTCTTGGGCTTTCTTCACGTGACGGGGCAGGATCAGCGTTTGCAAGACCTGATGAACCGGGCTTATTCCTATACGTTAGAGCATATTAGGTGTAATATGGAAAAATTATATTGTGGGCCGCAATGCCGTGAAGGAAGCCTTACGGGGCGATCGGTCTGTACAAAGACTCTTAGTGGCTGATGATAAGGCTCAAAATGCCTTGCGAGACATTGTAACTATAGCCAAGAAGCAGGGTATAGAGGTTCGCTTAGTGCCGCAAAAACAATTGGCTAAGTACGCGGACCAAGTCCCTCACCAAGGGGTGGTGGCCTTTGTTAATGCCATTTCCTTTAAGGATTTAGGACAAGTTTTACAGGAATCCCAAGATCCAGCGCCCTTATTAATTCTTACGGACGGAGTGGAGGACCCTCATAATATGGGGGCTATCATCCGAACTGCTGAGTGCATTGGCGCTACTGCGGTCTTGGTTCCTAAACGGCACAATGCACCTATCAATGCCACTGTAGCTAAAACCTCCGCTGGTGCCGTAGAACTAGTGCCTATCGTTCAAGTGGGCAATGTAAGCCAAACCATTAAGGGCCTGCAAAAAGCAAGGTTTTTGGGTCATGGGTGCGCATATGGAGGGGACCGGACCCTCTACGAAGCGGATATGACCCCTGCCAACGGTATTGGTCATTGGCAATGAAGGCAAGGGCATCAGCCGATTGGTTAAGGAAGCTTGTGACTTCTTGGTGACCATTCCTATGTATGGCAAGCTTAACTCTCTTAATGCCTCTGTAGCGGCCGCTATCCTCATGTATGAGGCTGTCCGTCAGCGGCAGGTGAAGTCAAGTTGATAATGTAACATAAATCCACTATAATAATTATTATGTGGGCTTTCTCTTAGTAAGAGGAGAAACCTCGATGGAACACGTTCAATCTCATAAGACGCGATACGATTTTTTCTCGCATGACCGATGAAGAGGTCGTACGTATTGCACAATTGGAACAGCGTGAGGATGCAGTTGATTTCTTGGTTAACAAATACAAGAACTTCGTCCGTGCTAAGCGCGCACCTATTTCCTTGTCGGCGGTGACCGAGAGGATATCATACAAGAGGGATGATTGGCCTTTATAAGGCGACACGGGATTATAAGCCGCCGTCTTGCCTCATTTAGGGCCTTTGCAGAACTCTGTGTGACCCGGCAAATCATCACGGCTATCAAGTCGGCTACTCGCCAAAAAAACACCAGGCTCTCAACAATTATGTATCCCTTAGTAAGCCAGCTTATGATGATGATAATGAGCGGACCCTTCTAGAAACCTTAGAATCTTCAGAGGTTACCGATCCGGAGGAAATGTTCCTAGAGAGGAAGAACTCCATAATCTGGAAGAGGTCATGGGCCATGTGCTCAGTGATTTAGAATGGGATGTTTTGATAGATTACCTCGATGGTGTGTCCTATCAAGAAATAGCCAATCGCACAAACCGCAGTGTCAAATCAATCGATAATGCCCTGCAACGTGTTAAACGTAAATTAGTAACATATTTAGCGTCACGGTCTGGTGCACGGCGCATCCTAGCACAGAGGAAGGAAGATAATCGTGCAAACAGTATTCATGGTATTAGAAGTAATCGTATCCATCTTGTTGATCATTGTAGTTTTGCTACAAGAAAGCAAAATGCAAGGTATGGGTGGTGCCGTTTCCGGTGCTGCATCGCAAACCTTTGGTGGTAAGGAACGAGGCCTGCAAGGTCTCTTGAAAAAAATTGACCATCATTTTTGGGCATCATCTTTTGCTGTTCTTAGCTTGTTCTTGGGAGCAACCATTAACTTATAATCATCAATAAGCCTGCGATTAAGCAGGCTTTTTGTGTCTTATTGTGCATAGATAGGAGGCATAGGAATGAGACAAAAACTAATTCAGTATTTTTAAGAGCATGAGTCCCGACTATGCCCATATCGAGGACGCGGCGTATTTTGCTCACATTAAGGGTCTAAGGCCCTTAATTCCTTTATGCGAAGCGCAATACTTTGGTAGATGATGGCATCTTGGAATACGGAGGGATGATACCTACCGCTTTTATGCCTAAGGAGTATGTGGAAGGAATCTTTAAGGGCTACCGTAAGTCCTTTGGCTTCCTCATTACGCCGCCAGGGAAGAGGATATTTATATAGCTGCTGATAACCAAGGATCTGCTATGCATAATGATAAGGTGGTAGCTCGGGTAATGCGGACTGACCGGCGGACCGGTAAAAAGAAGGGTCATTATTGATGTCTTAGAACGGGCTAATGAAACCATTGTCGGCACCTATGATCGCCAACGGGATTTTTGGCTTTGTTATACCTGATGATGAACGGATTGGGACTGATGTCTATGTAGACCATGCCAATAACCATGGTGCTCGTTCAGGTGCCAAGGTCTTGGTCAAGCTGACACGCTGGCCAGAAGGGGATCGCAAACCGGAAGGAATTATTACAGATATTCTGGGCTATAAGGGATATGGGCCTTGATATTTCCTGTATCATGGCGGATCACAAGATTCCTTTCCACTTCCCTCAAGAGGTTTTGGATGCAGCCGATACAATAGATAACCGAATTCATGATGATAAAGACCGCTTAGACTTGCGTAAAGAGCAGCTCATCACCATCGATGGAGAAGATGCCAAGGACTTGGACGATGCTGTATCCCTCAACAATGTTAGAGTCAGGCCTCTACCGGTTGGGTGTTCATATTGCAGATGTATCTAACTATGTTGTCTCCAATGGGCCTATCGACCAAAGAAGCCTATACTAGGGGACCTCTGTTTATTTGGTAGACCGGGTCGTTCCAATGTTGCCAGAGGTCTTATCCAATGGGATTTGTTCCTTGAATGCGGGGGAAGATCGCTATGCTATGTCCTGTATTATGGATATCAATTCAGCGGGTAAGGTTGTTACGTATAAGATTTCTCCATCTATCATCCGGGTCGGTCGTCGCTGTTCCTACAAGGAAGTTTATAAGGCCCTCAAGGAAGATATCATCCTGATGATTTAATGCCTTATATGGGTCTTCTTACAAACTTAGAAAGTCTCTTTGGGGTTCTTAATAGTATGCGCAAGCGACGGGGAGCTTTGGATTTTTGATTTCCCTGAATACCGGGTTATGCTAGATTCTGATGGAATCCTCTACGAATTGTTCGCCGCGATCGAACTGTGGCAGAGCGAATTATCGAAGAGTGTATGCTCATCGCTAATGAAACCGTGGCCTGTCATTTGCGAGATACAGAGCGTCCGTCCATTTACCGGATTCATGAGGAGCCTGTATCAGATAAGTTGGAAGCTTTTCAAACGGTCGTCCGTTACCTGGGTCATGAGCTCTCCTTTAAGAGGGATTCAATCAGTCCGCGAGATATCCAAAGTTTCCTCGATTCCATCAAGGGGACGGATATGGAAGAGGTAGCTCAGATCATGACCCTTCGGTCCATGCAACAGGCTAAGTATTCTATTGATAATCTTGGCCACTTTGGCTTGGCTTCGCTTGTTACACCCACTTTACATCCCCTATCCGTCGCTACCCTGATCTAATGGTACACCGCCTCTTAAAGGCCGACCTTCACTGGAAGAACGGCTATAGTAAGCGTGACCGGTCTGAGGAGTGGATTGCCAAGGCTGCGGAACATGCTTCCATCCAGGAACAAAATGCGGTATCTGCAGAACGGGATACGGATGACCTCAAGAAGGTGCAGTACATGGTGCCTTTTGTGGGTCAAGTATTCCAAGTAAAGAGTTAATTCTATTACCTCCTTTGGTATGTTTGTAGAATTGGAGAACGGAATTGATGGGCTTGTTCATATCAATATGATGAATGACGATTACTACTTCTACGATGAAGAACACTTCCTCTTAGTTGGTCGTCGCACAGGTCAAACTTACCACTTAGGGCAAGAAGTGACGGTGACTTTAGTTAAGGCTGATATGGATAAGAAGCAAATCGACTTTGTTCTAGGTGAAGTGGATAATCTCATGGCTATCCAAGATCGGTTGACAAGCCAACAGGCTTCACGCGCTAAGGGCCCATCTCATAAGAAGGGCAAATCTTCTAAATTTAAGTCAAATTCATACAATCGGGAGAATGGTCGAAAAAAAGACACTAAGAAAGACCGTAAGACAAATGCAAAGAGGGGGCGGAGGAAATCTTCTTCGACTGATCGCTCTGGCCGCCGGTCCCAATCTAAACAGCACCGTAATAAGAGGTAATAGTGTGTTACATAAGTTAGGAGAAAGCTAGATGGCAAAAAGCTAAGGCTGATAATCTCATAAGCGACAATCGTAAGGGCCCGTCATGATTATCATATTCATGATACCTTTGAGGCGGGTATCGTCTTGACAGGGACTGAAATCAAATCTATTCGTCAGGGTAAGCTAAACCTTAAGGATTCTTTTTGCCGCATAGACGACAGGGGGAACTCTGGCTTATGGGTGTTCATATATCTCCCTATGAGCAAGGTAACCGTTTTTAACCATGATCCTGAGCGGACTCGTAAGCTCCTCATGCACAAGGCTGAAATTACAAAGCTCTTGGGGCAAAGTTAAGGAAAAGGGCTATTCTTTAGTACCTTTGAATTTTCACTTTTCTCGAGGGCTTGTCAAGGTGACCATAGGCCTTGTCACAGGTAAAAAGAATTACGATAAACGCCAGGATATAGCGGAACGGGATGCAAAACGAGATATCTCTCGTCGCATCCGTGAGCAAGAAAAGTATTAAAGGGAGGGGAGCCTTTATAAATGCAACCCTCTTGCCAAGTCTCATAGGGACATTTATAATGTATAGGCTAGCCCACCACTCAACCCCATGCATGGGGATGTAATGGTTTCGACAGGGGTGCGTGTGGTATAGATAGCGGGTCGGCGTCCCAAAAAGGCCGTAAAACTTTGGAAAAACATTTAAACGCAAAAGAAAAACTTTGCATTAGCTGCATAAGCTACGCTCTTCATCCTTGCGCCTGACAGGGGTGAAAGGGCGTCAAACCTCAGGCTGGTCTAAGTTGGCTGTTTCACCGGCTTAGGCGAGATCAAAGAAACTGGGATATTTTTAGTTTGTCGTTGTACTGAACAATATCTGAGACTTTAAACAGCGACTGCACTCGGAGAAGTCTATATGGCAACACTTTTTGGACAGGAGTTCGATTCTCCTCATCTCCACCACAATAGCTAGCTCAAAAATAGGGACCAGATAGAAATCTGGTCCTATTTTTTTATATCAAATTCAAACAAATATCTAAAGATATACTTAAATCTAAAAAAAGTACTTAAAAATATACACATAATTAATATATTGTATACCTGATTATATTGACTTTTAGTAAAAAATGTGTACCCATAAATGCTTAAAGAAGCTAGATAAAATAAGGCTTTTTAAGCTTTCATAAAAGTCCTTAAAATCTTGACTATCTAGTCTATCTTCGATAAAAATAGAGTATATTTAAAAAAAGTAATTACTCAATTCTATAAAAGGAGAAAAGCTTATGAAGTTTCGTTATTCTGCTATGCTCAGTAGCGGCGGCTTTGTCCGCTCTATTAGCGACAGGTTGTGGAGCTAATGCGGGTCAAAAAGTCTGAGAAGTAGCGGTTAACGCTTACAAAATCTCCGCTTCCGATACGAATATCCCAGAATCCTTCAGTGGTACTATTGTCTCTGAAAATTCTGTAGCTGTTCATGCCCGTGTATCTGGCTATGTAACAGAAAAGTACGTAAAAGGTGGGGATCAAGTGGTTGCAGGTCAACCTCTTTACAAGATTGATTCCCGTCAATACTAAGCTAATTTAGCGCAAGCACAAGCCCAAGCGGCTAATGCTAATGCGGCCTATCAAAATGCACAACTAGACTTGGGTCGCTATCAAACCTTAGCAGCTCAAAAATGCCATTGCTCAACAAACGGTTGATACACAAGCGTCTGCAGCAGAACAAGCACGGGCTTCTTACCAAGCTTACCAAGCTCAGGTTCAAATCGCTGAAGACAACCTCAATGATACTATTGTTTACGCCCCTTATTCCGGCACCTTGGAAATGGATGACGTAGATTTGGGTACTTATGTACAAGCTGGTTCTACTACCTTGGTAACCATTGATTCTATTGATCCTGCCTTCGTTCAATTCTCCTTGTCCGAACAAGAATACTTGGAGTTCATGAAGGATCAAACCAATGGCCAAGCAGAAGAACTTCAATTGCAATTGGCTGATGGGTCTACCTATGAACATACAGGTAAGCTAGTGCAAGCTGCTCGTAACCTGGACAATGGTACAGGTAAGTTGATCTTAAAAAGCATCCTTCCCTAATCCAGACCATAAGCTTTTTGGCTAATATGTTTGGTACTGTTATCTCTCCAGGTACAGTTCAAAAGGATGCCATTTTGGTACCGAGTCGGGCTATCCAACAAGTATTGGATAAGAAGTTTGTCTTTGTCGTACAAGATGATGGCACTGTAAAACAAGTACCTATCGAAGTAGGCGCTACTAAGGGTGCTTACACAATCGTTAAGGGTGGCCTCAAGGCTGGCGAAGAAATCGTCGTTGATGGCTTAACCAAGATTCGCGATGGTGCTAAGGTCAATGCTAAAATCCTTAGCAAAGAAGAAGTCGACCAATCTAACTAGGAGGTAAGGCGTGTCAAAGTTCTTTATTAACCGTCCTATCTTTGCTATCGTAATCGCTTTAGTGATTACCTTGGCAGGGTTGATGTCTATGATCAACCTACCGGTAGCGCGGTATCCACAAATAGCACCGCCAACTGTACAAGTTTCTACAGCCTATACAGGGGGCATCCTCCCAGGTTGTTAACGATACAGTGGCCTCTGTTATTGAAAAACCAAATGATTGGTGTAGAGCATATGGATTTTTATGACTTCTAACTCCACCAATAATGGTACCTATTCCTTATCCATTCAATTTACGCAAGATTCCGATGCGGACATGGATACGGTCAATGTATCCAACCGGGTACAAAGGGCTACAGCTCAATTGCCATCTGAAGTACAGCAGGTTGGTGTAACTACCACCAAATCCTCTGGTGATATGGCCTTCATCTTCTCCTTGGTTTCTCCAGATGGGACCTATGATGATGTCTTCCTCAAGAACTATGGTTCTAACTATATGATGGATGCCATTAAATCCGTCTCTGGTGTCGGTTCTGTACAAGAATTCGGGGCTGACTATGCCATGCGGGTATGGGTAGAATCCCTCTAAGATGGCCAAGTATGGTTTGACAACAGCAGATATCATTTCTGCTATTAAGAGTCAAAAATATGCAGGCTGCTGCTGGTACTGTAGGGCAGGAACCTACTAAGGGTGAGCAGCAATTCCAATACCCAATCGTAGTGGAAGGTCGTTTGACCTCGGCTGATGAATTTGGCAATATTGCCATTAAAGCAGCTAATGGTAATGTCCTTCACTTGAAGGATGTGGCTCGTCTTGAATTGGGCAAGAAGGCCTATAATTTTGCAGCCTTGCAAAATGGTATTCCTTCCGCAGGTTTTTGCTGTTTCCCTTCAAAATGATGCTAACGCTATCCAAACTATTAAAAATATCCGGTCTGTATTGGAAGAACAATCTAAATCCTTCCCACCAGGCATGGAGTACAATGTAGTCGTAGATAATACCAAGTTCGTATCTGCTTCTATTGAAGAAGTTATTCATACCTTTGTAGAAGCTTTGCTCTTAGTACTCCTAGTAGTTTATATCTTCCTCCAATCTTGGCGGTCTACCCTCATTCCGATGATTGCCGTTCCTGTATCCCTTTTGGGAACCTTCGCGGCCTTTACGGTGTTAGGGTTTACCATCAATACCTTAACCCTCTTCGCTATGGTATTGGCTATCGGCCTTGTTGTCGATGATGCCATCGTCGTGGTTGAAGCGGTTGAATACGAACTCAAATATAACGGTAAGACGCCTAAAAGAAGCGGCTATGATCGCCATGCAAAATGTGCAAGGTCCTGTTATCGGCGTAGCCTTTGTCTTGTGTGCTGTATTCGTACCAGTATCCTTCATGGGTGGTATGACTGGTATCCTCTACAAGCAATTTGCCTTGACCATTGCTGTTTCTGTAGCTATTTCTGCTATTGTGGCCTTGGTTTTTGACTCCGGCCCTTTGTGCGACAATGTTAAAACCACATGTGCCAAAGGAAAAGGAAGATATCCTTCACCGGTATTTAAATAAGTTCAATTACTATTTGGAACGATTCTCTGATTGGTATGGCTTCCAATTAGCTAAGTTAGCTCGCAAGTTGTGGGTGACTGTAGCTGTGCTAGTATTTTTCGTTGTAGCATCCTTAGGAGCCTTTTAAGCTCTTACCGACATCTTTCGTACCTGCGGAAGATGGGGGCTACTACATGATTGCCGTCAATCTTCCTGATGGGGCCACCCAAGGTCGTACCTTGGCAACCTTGTCAAAAATCCGCGACCTCGTTCGCTATACTAAGGACAAGGATAGCAGTGGTAGAAGATCCTGACTACGATACAATCTTTACCGTAGCAGGCTTTGACCTTTAGGTGGTGGTCAAAAATCCTCCGCTGGTGCTATCTTTTGCGGTTCTCAATGACTGGGATCAACGGACTCAGGGCTGATCAAGGGTAGGGGCTAAGATCCGTAAAACTTTTGCTGTTACTGGTAATGGTGTTCCAGAAGCAACCGTGTTGGCCCTCAATCCACCATCCATTCCTGGTTTGGGTAATACCGGTGGTATCAGTATGTACATCATCAATAAGGGTGGGGATTCCACCGAGGTGATGGCTGAAAATGTTAAGCAATTCTTGGCAGCAGCTAACCAAGATCCTAATATCGCTAAGGCGTATACGACCTTCTCTACAGGGACGCCAACCCTTAAATTTGATATCAACCGTGAAAAAAAGCAGCTCAAGATGGAGTTAATATTGCTGATATCTTCTCTACCTTGCAAACCTTCTACGGCTCTGTTCAAGTTAATGATTTCACAGAGTTCGGCAAAAACTATAAAGTTGTGGTCGAAGCTGAACAACAATTCCGTCAAAAATACGGATAACTTAAATATGCTTTATGTTAAGAACTCCGCCGGGAAGACAGTTCCTGTAAGTAACTATATTACGCAACATGATACAGGCTCTGCAGCGACTATTACGCGTTTTAACAATGCACCTGCTGTATCCATTAATGTAACTCCTTCTGGATCTACTGGCGATGCCATTAAGGCCTTAAAAGAATTGGCTAAGACTAACTTGCCACAAGGCTATACCTATGATTGGTCTGGCCAAACTCGTGAAGAAGTTAAGGCGGGTTCCCAAACCGTAATCATTTTAGGGCTAGGCCTCATCTTCGTATTCCTCATCTTGGCAGCCTTGTATGAATCCTGGAAGGTACCATTTGCGGTTCTCTTCTCTGTACCATCTGGTATCTTTGGTGCTTCTGTAGTACCAGCTCTATTGAATTTCGTTAGCTCCCATCCCTTGTCTAATGATATTTATATGCAAATCGGTATCCTTACCTTGATTGGTTTGGCCGCTAAGAATGCTATTTTTGATTATCGAGTATGCTAAGGTCCGTGTAGATGAACGGGGTATGCGTCCTGTGGATGCAGCTATCGAAGCAGCTAAGATTCGTCTCCGGCCAATTCTCATGACCTCCTTCGCCTTCATCTTAGGTGTATTGCCTCTAGCCCTCTCCTCTGGTGCTGGCGCAGCAGCCCGTGTATCTATGGGTGTAACCGTAGCTGCTGGTATGACCACAGCAACGCTCTTCGGCATCTTCATTATCCCAATGCTCTTTATCATTGTGGAAACCTTTAAAATGCCAAAGATTAAAGGTGATGATACAGCTAGTGATCAAGATAAAGACTAGTACTAGCTACTAGATAGACATCTTTATCTAAGCTTATAAGAAAAGAGATTTCCTCAGGGAAGTCTCTTTTTTTGCTTTTATTTATGGTAAGAGTATGTCCTATTCAAATTCTTTTTCGAAAGGTGATGGGCCCAGGAAAATATGGATTTTTTTATTTATAGAAAAAAAGCCCATTATGGTATACTAATTACAGTAAATTAGACCCAGATGGCCTCGTAAAAGTAATTCTTTATCAGGCTTATGGAAATAGATTTTTGAAAGAGGTATACAATGAGTAAGATTTTTGTAACAGGCCACAAGAGCCCAGATACTGATTCCGTTTGTGCTGCTATTGCTTATGCTAATTTGTTGAAAGCAAACTGGTCATGATGCTGTTGCCATTTGCGCTGGCGACCTCAATAAAAGAAACTAAGTATGTATTGGATCATTTTGGTTTTTACCCATCCACAAGCAGTGTCTCATTTCTCTCAAGTCTTGGGACCTGATGACAAGGTTGTCTTGGTAGACCACAATGAATCCAAGCAAATTATCGATGGTCATGAAGAAGCTAACATCGTAGCTGTTATCGATCATCACCGCTTGGGTGACTTTGAAAACAGCGTCTCCTATTTTTAATCCGTATTGAACCAGTTGGTTCCTCCTGCACACTTGTGACTAAGCTCTATAAGGAAGCAGGTCAAGAAATCCCTAAGAATGTGGCAGGCGTTCTCATGTCCGCTATTATTTCTGATACGGTTCTCTTCCGGTCTCCAACATGCACTCCAGAGGATAAGGCTGCCATCGAATACTTGTCTAAGATTGCAGGTGTAGATTACGAAAAGCTATGGCATGGATATGCTCAAGGCTGGTGCGGACGTCTCTGATCTCTCTGCGGAAGACATCGTTCGAACTGACATGAAGGAATTTTTCTCAGGGGGCAAACGATTTCTATTGCTCAAATTTCCGTTATGGATACTACCGATGTTTTAGCTCAACAAGAGCTCTTGGTAAGCGCTTTAGAAGCCCTTCGTTCTGATAAAAACTATGATGCATCCCTACCTCATGGTAACTAATATCTTAGAAGAAGCGACTACCTTGCTCTACGCGGGTGATGTAGAAGGGGTTGTGAAAGCAGCCTTCCAAAAGGATGTAGAAAATAATGGGGTATACTTGCCGAAGACAATGTCCCGTAAAAAAACAAATTGCACCACCAATCTTGGAGGCTATGGCATAAAAAGCTAAGACTTAAAGTATAAGTAGAAACGTTGCTTTTGGCAGCGTTTCTATTTTTCGTTTATCTACTGGTAACTGAAGATCGAAGTTGGGAGGGTATCTATGGAAGACTTATTAGAAGGCCTGAATCAGGAGCAGCGCGAGGCTGTGCAACATACAGAAGGGCCTTTGCTCATATTGGCTGGAGCAGGGTCTGGTAAGACTAAGGTTCTTACTGTCCGCGTAGCTTATTTGTTGGCTCAAGGGTGAGCCCTTTTGAAATCTTGGCTATTACCTTTACCAATAAGGCTGCCAAGGAAATGAAGGAACGGGTGGCCAATATTGTGGGCTCTGTGGCTGAAAAAAATCTAGCTTTCCACCTTTCACTCCTTCTGTGCCAAGCTTTTACGCTTTGAAATTAATGGTTACTTAGGTTATAACTCCAATTTTACCATCTATGATACCTCTGATTCTCAGGTGGTTATCAAAGCAGCCCTTAAGGCTCTAAATTTGGATGATAAGTATTATCCGGTGAATGCTATGTTATCGGCTATTTCTGGAGCTAAAAATCGACTCCTATTTGCGGCTGACTTCCGTAAGGAGGCACAAAAATTTCTACGATCAAAAGGTAGCCGATGTCTATGAATACTATGAGCGAGAATTGCGGAAAAAAACAACGCGGTAGATTTTTGATGATCTCCTCTTGATTGCCGTTAAACTTCTTATTACGCATCAGGATATTCAAGACAAGTATGCCAATCGCTTTAAGTACATTATGATCGACGAATATCAGGATACTAACCATGCCCAATACACTCTGGCTCAGCTCTTAGCTAGCAAATGGAAGAATATCTGCGTCGTAGGGGATGCAGACCAATCTATTTATGCTTGGCGGGGTGCGGATATTCAAAATATCCTAGATTTCGAAAAAAAGACTATCCTAGTGCTAAGTCTATCAAACTAGAGCGAAACTATCGGTCTACTAAGGTCATCCTGGATGCAGCCAATGCAGTCATCGATAATAATACGGGTCGACCTGATAAGAACCTTTGGACAGATAGGGTAGAGGGGGCTAAAATCCAACATTTTACAGCCCAATCTGAGCACGAAGAAGCCGCTTTCATCGGTGATACTATCTCTAAAAAGCACGAAATCCATGATATTCCATGGGGTGACATGGCCATCCTCTACCGGACTAATGCCCAATCTCAGGGTCTTGGAAGAGGCCCTCATTAAACAGGGCTATCCCCTATACCATGGTGGGGGAACCAAGTTCTATGACCGTAAAGAAATTAAGGATGTGTTGGCTTATTTGCGGGTTCTATTTAACCCCTTTGATGATTTGGCCCTCTTGCGCATTATCAATGTGCCTAAGCGAGCTATTGGGCCAACTACGGTTGCTAAATTGCAAGAATACGCCCGTAATAATGGGACTAGCCTCTTTATGACTCTGACTCAGCTGCACTTGATTCCTACTATAAAAAGGCAAGACAAAGGAAAAGTTAGAAGCTTTTTGGTATGCTCATCTTTTTCCTTGGTAGCTGAGATGGAAGACAAGAATGTCTTAGAATTGTTTGAAGCCATATTGGACCAAACTCATTATTTAGAACTGTTAGAAGCCTCGACAGACCCACAAGATCAAGCGCGGGTGGAAAATATCGGTGAACTTTTGTCCGTAGCTAAGGATTTTTGTGGATGCTAACCCCACAGGGAACAGTAGAAGAGTTCTTAGAACAAGTTGCTTTTGGTTAATGATGTTGATAATTATGAGGAAAACGAGGTCCAAGGTAACCCTCATGACCCTCCATGCAGCTAAGGGGCTAGAATTCTCAATCGTATTCCTAGGCGGCCTAGAAGAAGGAATGTTCCCACACAGTCGCACCCTTATGAATGAAGAGGAAATTGAAGAAGAACGGCGCCTGGCTTATGTAGGAATTACCCGGGCCGAACGGGAGCTTTACATTTCTAATGCCACTACCCGTACTGTCTTTGGTAAGACCTCCGGTCATTTACCATCTCGTTTTTATTGAAGAAATTCCTGCAGAACTAGTGGATGATTTACGTCCCTAAACGCAAGGTACCTGATGATATTAAACGCCATGTGCCAAGCCATATGTCCGTAGCCTCTCGCCCTGTTATCAAGCCGATCATCCGTAACCAAGAGGTGGAGGATTGGCAGGTAGGTGATATGGCTCAACATGCTAAGTGGGGGCAAGGTAAGGTTATCGCTGTGGCTGGTACTGGGGCTAATGTTAGTTGACTATCGAGTTCCCAAGTCAAGGTGTCCGCATGCTAATGGCTAAGTTTGCACCTGTTAAGAAAGTTGTTAAGTAGGAGATTTATTATGTCCACAGTTGATCCGAAGGAGCGGATTTTTAGAGCTCCAAAAGGAACTAGCCCATCATTCCTACCTCTATTATGTCAAGGATGCACCGGTCATTTCCGACAGGGAGTATGATTTACTCTATCGGGAATTGGTGGATTTAGAAACAGCCCATCCTGAATACATTACCGCTTCTTCTCCGACCCAACGGATTGGGGCCAAGATAGAAGGGAACTTACCAAAGGTGGTTCATGGTGTTCCTATGCTATCCTTGTCTAATGTGTTTAATGCAGAAGAAGTAAAGGCCTTTGGTGACCGCGTTGTCAAAGGCTTGGGTCATGAACCCTAAGTATGTGGTAGAACTTAAAATCGATGGCCTGTCCTGCAACCTTCACTACCAAAATGGGGTATTGGTACGGGCTGTCACCCGTGGTGATGGCAAGGTAGGAGAGGATGTGACAGCTAATGCAAGAACAATCCAGTCAATCCCTCTTTATATAGAGGGGCTCCAGAGTTTATAGAAATTCGCGGAGAAGTTTATATGCCCTCATAAGGAATTTGCCCCGCATCAACGAGGCACGGGAGGAAGACGGGTTACCTACCTTCGTCAATCCTCGAAATGCTGCGGCGGGCTCCTTGCGACAACAGGACCCGGCTATTACAGCGGACCGCAATTTGGCCTTCTTTGCCTATGCCTTAGGGGATAATGATGGGGCTAATATCCACAGTCAAGAAGAGCTACTGAAACAATTAGCTGACTTTCATTTCTCCGTCAACCCCAATTATCAAGTATGCGATTCCATCGATCAAGTGAATGAAGTCATTGAGGAATGGGATCAAAAACGCCATGCCTTACCTTACGATACAGATGGTATGGTTATCAAGGTTAATGATTTTTAGTGACCAGGCCATTTTAGGGGCTACGGTAAAAGCTCCTCTGGGCCACTGCCTATAAGTATCCACCAGAAGAAGTAGAGACGGTCTTGACCCATATTGATGTCAATGTTGGTCGCACAGGGGTTTTGACCCCTACAGGAGACCTTGAAACGGTCTTTGTATCGGGCACTAATGTATCTCGTGTGACCTTACATAATGAAGACTTTATCAAGGAAAAAGGATATCCGTATAGGGGATCACGTCCTCATCCATAAGGCTGCAGAAATCATTCCAGAAGTAATCCGAGTCCTTCCAGATAAGCGAACTGGTTCTGAAGTGGTCTTCCATATGCCTAAGGAATGTCCCTGTCTGTGGGCACCCAACAGTTCGTAAGGAAGGGAAGTGGCTATTCGATGCTCTAATGAGCACTGTCCGGCTATTGAAAAAGGAATCCATCATTCACTTTGCTTCTCGGGATGCTATGAATATCGATGGATTAGGTCCTCAAATTATCGATTCTCTAATTACTAATAAGGTCATTGAAAAATGTGGTAGATCTCTATCACTTAAATGAAGAGAAATTGGTAAGTATGGATCGGATGGGTAAAAATCGGCCCAAAACCTACTTAAGGCCATTGAATATTCTAAGACACGTGGCCTAGACCGAGTCCTCTTCGGCCTTGGCATCCGCCTCATCGGGTCTAAGGCGGCACTACCTTAGCAAAAGACGGTTGTAACTATGGATCGCTTTATGACCATCTCAAAGATGAGTTAACAGCCGTTGATGAAGTTGGACCGACTATGGCTGAATCTATCATTGACTTCCGTAATAATCCACGCAACCAGGCTCTTATTGAAGGCCTACGGCAGGCTGGATTAACTCTTCATATGGAGATGGAAGAGGCAGCCGGTCATGAAATGGAAGGAGAGACCGTGGTCCTTACAGGTAAACTGGAAGTCATGGGCCGGACAGAGGCGGGTAAACTCTTGGAGGCCCATGGTGCTAAGGTAACCGGCTCTGTATCTAAGAAGACAACACTGGTAGTAGCCGGGGCTGATGCAGGATCTAAGTTAACTAAGGCAGAAGAATTAGGAATCCGTATTATGACAGAGGAAGAATTCCTGGACCTAATCGAGGGATTGGCAATAAAACTTTTTAATTCTGCTATAATAAGGGACGTATACTGAAAGGAAGTGGACTCATGAAAATCAGTCGCGATGATATTAAAACAATCGCTAGACTTTCTCGGTTGGAAGTGAGCGAAGAGAATATGCCACAATTGGAAAAAGAATTGTCTGATATTCTTTCCCTATGTGGAACAATTAAAACGAATTAAAATTTGGATGGTGTTGAAACTATGGCTCATGCCGTGCCATTGCAAAAACGTTTTGCGGGAAGACCAAGTTAAACCATCTATTGATCATGATAAAGCCTTGTCTACAGCGCCTGTTGAAGACGATGGTTATTTCGCGGTACCACGCGTTGTTCAAAACTAGGAGGAGACACTGTGGCTACAATTCACGAACTTCACAAGAAACTTGGAATAAAGAAATCTCCGCTGTGGAATTGACCAAGGCGGTGATCGCACATAAAAGAACAAGTAGAACCACAAGTGGGTGCCTACTTGTCTGATTCCCACGAAGAAGCCTTGGCTAAGGCGCAAGCGGTGGATGACAAAAATCGCTGCGGGCAAGAAATTTCTATGCTAGCCGGTATTCCAGGGGCCATTAAAGATAATATCTGCATCGAAGGGCAAAAAGGCTACTTGTGCGTCTAAGATGTTAGAAAAATTTTTGTGCCACCTTACTCAGCAACTGTTATTGAGAAATTGAAGGGTCAAGACTTCGTTTCTTTAGGTAAGCTTAATATGGATAGAGTTCGCCATGGGTGGGTCTACTGAAAACTCTGCCTTGGGCAAGACGACTAATCCATGGAACAAGGATTATGTGCCAGGTGGTTCTTCCGGTGGATCTGCAGCTTCTGTATCTGCTGGGTCTGCTATTTGGTCCCTCGGATCTGATACCCGGTGGGTCTATCCGTCAACCAGCCTCCTTCTGTGGCGTGGTAGGCATGAAACCAACCTATGGTAATGTATCTCGCTACGGCCTCATCGCCTTTGCATCCTCCTTGGATCAAATTGGACCTGTAACGCGGGACGTAAGAGATGCGGCTATTGTATTGAACGCCATTACCGGTCATGACGACAAAGGATTCCACCTCCATTCCAGGTGAGCGTCCTGACTATACTAAGGCTCTTATCAATGATGTTAAGAACCTAAGAATCGGTGTGCCTAAGGAATTCTTGGGGATGGCCTTAATCCAGAAGTTCGTAAGGCCATGGAAGAGGCCATTGATACCTATAAAAAAATTGGGCGCCCAAATCGTGGAAGTCTCCTTGCCATCAACAAAATATGCCTTATCCGCATACTACATTGTAGCTTTGGCGGAAGCTTCTTCTAACTTGGCTCGTTATGATGGTGTATCCTACGGCCTACGCGTACCGGCGGATAACTTGGTAGATATGTCTACCAAAACACGGAGCCAAAGGCTTTGGTAAGGAAGTACAACGCCGCATTTTGCTCGGTACCTATGTACTTCGTTCTGGTTATTATGATGCTTACTATAAGAAGGCCTTGCAGGTACGTCGGGTTATTAAAAATGAATTCGACCAAGCCTTCCAAGAAGTGGATCTCTTGTTGACACCAACAGCACCTAACACATCTTATAAGTTTGGTGAAAAAGGCTAATGATCCATTGGCTATGTATCTTGAAGATATCTGTACAGTACCAGTTAACCTTGCTGTATCCCAGGCATTTCTATTCCTGCAGGCATGTCCTCTGCGGGTCTTCCAATTGGTATGCAACTCTTAGGCCCTGCTATGGGCGAAGAAGTCTTGCTTCGTGCAGCCTATACATTTGAACAAGAGCGTCCTGACTGCAAAATTGTGGCGCCAACAGGGGAGGCTTTGGTATGAGTAAATACGAAACCGTCGTAGGCCTTGAGGTCCATACGGAATTAAAAAAACTAAATCTAAGATTTTCTGTGGTTGTACTACTGAATTTGGTGGCGATCAAAATACTCATGTGTGCCCTGTCTGCTTAGGCCTTCCAGGGGTTCTTCCAGTCCTCAATAAAAAGGTTGTAGAATATGCCATTAAGGTTGGTTTAGCCCTAAACTGTGAAATTTTGCATTATAATAAGTTCGACCGCAAGCAGTACTTCTATCCTGACTTGCCTAAGAACTGGCAAACTTCCCAATACGATTTGCCAATCTGCTTGAATGGTCATTTGGATATCGAAGTGGATAGCCCAGTGCGCCATATTCGGATTAACCGGATTCACATGGAAGAGGATGCTGGTAAATTAGTCCACTCTGGTGCTACGATTTCTGATTCCTCCTCCTCTAATGTAGACTACAATCGTACGGGTGTGCCACTTCTAGAAATTGTATCTGAACCAGATATCCGTTCCGGTGCAGAAGCGCGGGCCTATGTGGAAAAAAATTACGGTCTATCTTAAAGTACTTGGATGTATCCGATTGCCGTATGGAAGAAGGCTCTCTTCGGGCTGATGCCAATATTTCTATCCGCCTTCGCGGTGATGAAACATTGGGCACTAAGTCAGAAATTAAGAATATGAACTCTTTGTCGGCTATACAAAAAGGGTTGAATACGAAGCCCTCCGCCAAGCTGAATTAGTGGAAGATGGAGGTCAAGTGGTCCAAGAAACACGGACATGGGATGATAGCCAAGGTGTTACCTTGTCTATGCGTAAGAAAGAAGCTGAAAACGATTACCGCTTCTTCCCAGAACCTGACTTGCCACCAGTTGTCATTTTCTGATGAACAAATCGAAGAGGCACGGGCTAACTTGCCTGAATTACCAGATGCAAAGCATGATCGCTTTGTGGCCGATTATGGCTTGTCCTCTGAAGATGCTCTCATCTTGACGGCTGAACGGACAACGGCAGACTATTTAGATGCATCTGTTAAAGAAGGGGCTGATCCTAAAACCGTGGCTAACTGGATAGCTTGGTGACTTGTCCAAAATGGTTAACGAGCATAATTTGACCTTTGATCAAGCACCTGTCAAACCCTAATATGTTGGCTGCTATGATTGCCCTTATTGATAACAACACAATTTCCGGTAAAATTGCTAAGAAGGTTATTGTATCCATGTGGGAATCTGGAAAAGATCCTAAGACTATAGTAGAAGAAGAAGGTCTTGTACAAATTACGGATACAGCAGAAATTGAAAAGATTGTTCGTGAAGTTATTGCTAAGTCTGAAAAGGCCGTAGCTGACTATAAAGTTGGTAATAAGAAAGCTGTCGGTGCTATTGTTGGTGGTGTTATGAAAGCAAACCCAAGGTAAGGCAAATCCTGGTCTTGTAAAACCAATTGATTGGTAAGATTCTTTCCGAATAAGAGAGGTTAGATAGGTCCCTAGTTAGACCTAACGATGAGGAGATATATGGCAGAAACGAGTCATAGAGATACAAATCAAAATGGTCCTCGCTATAATGGGGCTGATGAACCGATTTACAATCAGACAGAAGCCAATGATACCATCCGTATGTCTCAGAAGGATAGTACAGGACTTTGATGGGATTACCATTGATGAATTAGGCCAGGAAATTCATGTGAAGAACCACCCAAAGCCCATAATCCATATGGTTCTTTTGGTGGTGCCTTTGGCCAAGGTGAGGAAGGGCTAATCCTTTTCCTCAGCCCCAGGCCTTAAGATTTTTCAACATTGGATCTTGGGGCTGTATCATAGCCATCTTGATTCTTATAGCTATTATTGGTCTTTTTCTTTGCGGGGATTTTTCTTCTTTGCTAAGTATATATTGGTGGGTATTCTTATCCTAGCTCTTATCTTTGGCTTTAACTCCCTCTTAGGGTTAGACTTGGTTTCTTAGCGAGTCTAACAATGAGAGACTTTGTCTTAGATTAGTGTGCATATAGGTCCTAATCCTGTAAGGATTGGGACCTTTTTCTAGTTCTAATAGCTCGGGTATTCATATGGTATAATAAAAGTAATGATTAAGCTGGCGTTTACCGTTCGATGATTACGAGGATTTAATGAATATTCTTCTTTCTACCTTAAATTCTAAATTCATACATTCCTCTATAGCTCTTCGTTACTTAAAGGGCTGTGGGGACTACTCGAGGACAGGCATATGATATTGTGGAATACACAATTAATATGCCTATTTTAGATATCATTTTCTGATATTACTGAACGGGATATGGATCTAGTGGGTTTTTGCCTGCTACATCTGGAATATTGAAATGACCCTTCATGTGGTAGAAATTCTCAAGTCTGTGCGGCCTGACATAAAGGTTATTCTTTGGGGGGTCCTGAGGTATCTTTTACAGCAGATGAAATCCTAAATCGGTGCCCAGCCGTTGATTTTTATAGCTCAAGGGAAGGGGAAGAATGTTTTTGCTGACTTTGGTAGACCAGCTGGAGGCTGGTGGAACTGAGTGTTTGTCCGGTTATCCCAGGCATTCGAGGCCGTGATGAAGAAGGCCGACCTGCGGGAGTCACTTCAATTGGTAGAGGTTAAGGACTTATCCCGCATTCCTTTTCCTTATAGCGAGGAGGATATGGAAGATTTAGAACATAAAAATTATCTATTATGAATCTTCTCGGGGTTGTCCTTTTTCCCTGCCAGTATTGTCTCTCAGGTAATGGCAATACAGTCCGCTTCTTTCCTCAAGAGAGAACTCTTAAAGAGCTCCAGTGGTTTATGGACCATAAGGTGCCCTTGGTTAAGTTTGTAGATAGAACCTTTAACTGCGCCCCAGGTCATCATCTACCTATGATGGAATTTATGGCTAAAAGCCCAAACGGATACCTGCTTCCACCTAGAAATGGAACCGGAGCTAATGACGGAAAAGGAAACAGCAATCTTATCGGAAGCGCCTCATGGTCGTTTTCAAATTGAAGTGGGCGTCCAGTCCACCCATAAGAAGACCCTAGATGCTATTAGTCGCTACAATGACTGGCCTTATATACAAAAGGTTATCAAGCCAATTATCGACGCTAATCACACCCATGTTCACATGGACTTAATCGTAGGTTTGCTGTATGAAGATAAGGACCGTTTTGGTATGTCCTTTAACGACCTCTTCTCCCTCAAGCCACATGCCCTCCAGCTAGGTTTCTTGAAACTCCTCAAGGGTCTGGCGTACGCAAGATGGACCAGTACCAATATGTAGCAGATCCACAGGCTCCTTATGAGGTCCTATCGACGCATGTCCTTCCTTATGATCATGTGCGTTACCTCAAGCACTTTGAAGATGTTTTTGAACGCTTTTATAATTCCGAGCGTTTTCGCACTGTCTTTGGCTACATAGCAGATCAGCTAATCCGTCAAGGGGAGGGATGCAAAAACCAAGACAGCCTTTAAGTACTTCACGGACATGACCGATGCTTGGTTAGCTCAAGGTAACCATAAACGAGCCCTTAAGGATATAGACCAAATTGAATTCCTCTACAAGTTCTTTAAGGAGCGAGGGATACCATGGCTATGGAACTTTTGCAGTATGATACCTTGGTGTCTTATAAGGGCAAGGTCCGTGACCAAGCCCTGGGCTTACCTAAGCAGACTAAGGAGCTCTTGCAGGCTGGGGAGGCCTTTTTGGCGGAATGAAAGCCTGGTTCAGCATTATATTCCAGCCTTCACCTTTAGGGAATGGCGTAAGATTCGTCAATCCTATGTTGAGATGCCCATGTCTCAAAGAAACGGCTCAGTATCTTGATGTTCGCATGGATGGCCAGTCTCTTACCAAGACAGAAGACGGTAAATATATGGTCATTATGGATGTGAAAAAGGAAATTCGTCCTTTTGTTAGACCGCAAGTAATCGCTTAGAATGGAGGACTATGTCCGATACGAGAATCCCTAAACGCTATCGCGTGATATCAAAATTCTATAAGGAAAAAAATATGGGGAAAAAGGTCTATAAATTACCAGTTGCCTTGCCCTTGACCTGCCCTAATCGGATGGGTCTGCTGGGGTTGGTGGCTGTGTCTTCTGCAGTGAAATTGGAGCCGGTTATGAGAACCGTCCGGCTTGGATGACTGTAGGCCAACAGCTAGCGGAAAATATAGCCCATATTGGCCCCTAAATATAAGGCTAAAAGTTCATCCCCTACTACCAAAACTTTTCCAATACTTACTTACCCATAGAAGATTTTAAGGCCTATATGGAGGCGGGCTGTTTTGGATTCTGTTGTGGGTTTAGCCATAGCCACACGACCTGATTGTATATCTGATGCTCTACCTAGATGTCCTTAAGGACATTGAGACAAATTATGGTAAGGATATCTATATAGAGCTGGGTCTTCAAACGGTTAACTACAAGACTCTAGAAAAAGATTAATCGAGGTCATACTATGGCGGAATTGATTGATGCAGTCCTCCGCATCAAGCGCTATGGCTTTAATGTCACGGTCCACATGATTCTTAACCTTCCTTGGGATACGATGGAGGATACGATAGAGGGGCTAAAACTCTATCTGCCCTAGGTGTGGACCAGGTCAAGTTACATGCCCTTTACCTGGTTAAAAATACACTTATGGCTAAGTGGTACCAAGAGGGCCAATTTCAGTTAATCTCTGCAGAAGAATACGTCGATCGGGTCATCGCCTTCCTTCGCTACCTTCACCCGGATATTGTCCTCCAGCGCTTAGTTGGGCGAGCGCCCGAAGACAATACTATTTTTCACCAACTGGTCTATGGGCTGGTGGCGGGTGCAAGATTTGATTGATCAAAAAGATGACTAATCATGACTGGCATCAAGGTGACCTCTGTAACTATTTGAATGGGCGGGCTGTTCGAAAGTTTACCGACCCTCTGTTAGCATTAGACGACCAAGGAGTTAATGAATGAGTGAAGATATCTTTACTTTTTCCTAACTATGATTTAGCGGCCACTATTTCTGGCCTGCAAGATAAACACTTAAAAATTATCAATGAATTCATCCCCTGTGACATTCGTAGCACGAGGTGATACCGTATCTATTAAGGGGATGACCAAGCGGTTGCCAACTTTAAGCGGACCTTACAAGAACTCCTCTTCTTGGCACAAGAGGGAGGTTCCTTACAGATGCCCAAGTCCGGATTGCCGCTCGACTCTGTTCACAAGGTAAGGCGGATATGGTCCATGATATGTATCAGGATACACTAGCCGTCTCTATGAGGGGTAAGGCTATCACGCCAAAGACAGAGGGCAAAAAGCTTATGTGGATTCGATTCGACGCAATACCATCACCTTTGGCATTGGCCCTGCTGGTACAGGCAAGACCTTCTTGGCGGTTGCCTTGGCCTCCTTCTTCCTTAAGAATCGCAACGTAGAACGTATCATTTTGACTCGTCCAGCAGTAGAAGCCGGTGAACGGCTCGGCTACTGCCAGGGGACTTACAGGATAAGGTCGACCCTTATTTGCGGCTCTTTATACGATGCCCTTTATGAGATGTTTGAATGGAACAGGTGACACGCTTTATGGAGCGAGGCGTAGTAGAGGTGGCTCCTCTGGCCTATATGAGGGGGCGGACCTTAGAGAATGCCTTTGTTATCTTAGATGAGGCGCAAAAACACGACACCGGAACAGATGAAGATGTTCCTGACCCGGTTAGGCAACAACTCCAAAATGGTGGTCAACGGGGATAAGACTCAGATTGACTTACCGGGTCGCATTAAATCGGGCTTAGGAGAAGCGGAAGAAGTCCTGGGTAAGGTACGAGGTATTGATTTCGTTACCTTTAGCGACCAAGATGTAGTCCGTCATGATTTAGTAGGACGCATTGTAAAGGCCTATGATCGCTATTTAGAACAGCAAGAGTATCACGAAAGAAAAAAAGGCTGCAGCTATCGCAGCGCGCCATAAAACAGGATGATGCTAATAATCAAGCAACTGAAGAAGATTTGAGTAAGTAATAGCTAAGGAGATAGAATGAATGTCACTATTTCCTGGGACCAAGGTATGAGTCCCAGAGACGATGTAGAGGCCATTATTAAAAGGGTCTGCTTAGAAGTGGCCCGGGTCTATGGATTAGGAGAGGACGAGGAAATTTCTGTCCTTCTCTGTGATAATGCTAAGATTCATGAGATTAATCGAGAATATCGGCATATAGATAGGCCTACTGATGTCATTTCCTTTGCCCTCAATGAAGGCGACGGCTATGAAGATGATGGAGCCGAGTCTAAGCTCCCTAGGAGACATGATTATATCCCTTGAGCGAACCCAAGAACAGGCTAAGGAATTTGGTCATTCGTTTGAACGAGAACTGGCCTATTTAACCACTCATTCTTGCCTCCACATCCTAGGATATGATCATATGACAGCTGAGGACAAGGCGGAAATGCGGGCTGAAGAAGAACATGTCCTAGGCAATTTAGAGTATTGTAAGAGAGGATTCTCCCTATAGTTGAATAATCAATCTGAACATTTTAAGTCTGGCTTTGTGGCCGTTGTTGGCCGTCCAAATGTGGGTAAGTCAACTCTTATTAACGCCCCTCATTGGTGATAAGATTGTCATTGTTTCTGACAAGGCTCAGACGACTCGTAACAGAATTATTTTGTGTCTATACTGATCAAGAGAAGCAAATTGTTTTCATGGATACACCAGGCATTCATAAGCCAAAAGCATAAACTTGGTGAATTCATGGTTACTGCCGCAGTGGACTCCTTAAAGGAAGTGGAAGCTGTTCTCTTCCTTGTTGCGGCCAATGAAAAGCGAGGGACCTGGTGATAACTTTATCATTGAACAATTGCAGAAGGTAAAGGTTCCCGTTTACCTCTGTATCAACAAGATAGATACTCTCACTAAGGAAGACCTCCTCAAGGTGATTGTATCCTATCAAGATGCCTATCCATTTGCAGGGGTTATTCCCATTTTCTGCCTTGGAAAAAGGAAAACCTAGATGTCCTTCTCGATGAATTGACATCTAAGTTGCCAGAAGGGCCTCAGTACTTCCCAGAAGACATGATTACAGATCAACCGGAACGGCTATTGATTTCCGATATGATTCGTGAAAAGATTCTCCTCACCACCCGTGATGAAGTACCACACTCCATTGCTGTAGAGGTGGAGGAAATGAAAAACTCGCGATGATGGGACTACCTATATTCGAGCTACTATATTTGTGGAACGAGATTCTCAAAAGGGATTATCATCGGCAACAAGGGGCCATGCTCAAAGCAATTGGGTGCCCAATCCCGTCTTGATATTCAACGACTCTTAGGAACCAAGGTATACTTGGATCTCTGGGTAAAAGGTCAAGAAAGATTGGCGCAATAAGTCTGGTATGTTATCTGAATTAGGCTATAAAGCATAAGGAGCTATTTTTCATGGGTATATGGAACCATCTGCTTCCCCTCATAGAAGCCATTATTTGTATCATTATTATTAACACGTTGGTTATTGCTAAGTTTTTCCTTTGCTCGCCTGCAGCCGGAGCAATTGGAGGATATGGAAGCCTTTACAGAGGAACAAAAGGCCTATCTTTATAAGGTCTACCAAAAACCGGAAAAACTGATCAATACAGCTCAATATTTGGTTCTCTTTTTCGTTATTCTCTTATCAACCATTCTCTCTAACCTCATGGAAGGGATTCTCCAGTACTTTAACGTGGCTTGGGCCTCTACTGGAACCTGGCAAATGCACTAGTAGATCTGATAGTTATCTTGCTTATGTCTTCCATTGTCCTCCTCTGCGGGAAATAGTACCAAAAGGCTTTGGGTTTGACCTACCCAGAGAAACATATCATACAGGGTTGTAAAATCGTCTTAGCTGCCTCTAAGTTGGTCCGCCCCTTTGTCTTGGTAGCAGCTAAAATTGGCTATGCTATCGTAGGCGATGTAAAGTACAAGACAGAAATGGACCTGGTCCACACGGAAGAGAAATTCGGGCCATGATTGAGCGGTCTCATAAGGAAGGTCAATTAGATCATGTGGAATCGAATTGATTGATAATGTCTTTAACTTTGTGGATCGTATTGCTAAAGAAGTTATGATTCCTCGCCAGGATGTGAGACTGCATCTACGTGGATGATGACTATGATGAAACCCTTAAAATCATCCGAAAAACGGCTCATTCTCGCTATCCTCTTTGCGATGGCGATAAGGACCATATCATAGGGTTGGTACATATCAAAGACATCATGGAACGACAACAAGAAGCACGTTCCAATATTAAGAAGATTCGACGGGATATTCTTACTATTCCAGAAACCATGAAGTTATCCACCTTGCTCCAATATATGCGGACTAAACGGATTTACTTAGCCAATGTGGTAGATGAATACGGCGGTATGGTAGGCCTTGTTGGTTTGGAAGATATCTTGGAAGAACTGGTTGGAGATATTCAAGATGAACACGATGAAAAGCTACCTGCTGTTGCCTCTTATTCTGACGGATCCTATGAATTTGACGGTATGGTGTTGGTTGATGAAGTAGAGAATACTATGGAAATTGACATCGAAGATAACGATGAAGATACCATTGGTGGCTATATCTTTTGGCCTACTAGGTCGTCCTCCTATTAAGGGTGACCAGGTGGAAATTCAAGGGTATACCTTTACCGTTACGGATATGCAGGGCTATCGTATTGCCCGCTTGAAGGTAGAACCTATTCCTGAGGACGTGCAAGTCGAGGAGGAAGAAGTCAAGGAAGAAAGTTTGGCCCCAACGATTAGAAAAGAAGATTGAGAAGACCTTGGATAGAAATTAGAATCTACTTTGGAAAAAGATTGACTCTACCATTGATGCAAATTGGACCAGACCTTAGACTCCGTTTTGGATAAAACCATAGATTCTAAACTGAGCCAAAGCTTGGACGAAAAATTGAATAAGAAATTAAAAGACTTATAGATCTAAACTCAATCCTATTGACGATATAAGGGTATAAGAAGGGGAGGTGGAGACTTGGTTAAAAGATTCAAGAAGGATTAATACGGAAGCCATTGTTATATGGCGGACATAAAAACTACTCTACCTTTACCCTCATGACCAAGAAGGAAGGGCTCATAGCCTGCGCTATTCCGCACCGTCGCCTAATTAACCTGAAAGGGCGGGGTATTTACAAGCCTTTAATGCTATTCAGGCTACCCTAAAACCAGCGCCAGAAGGCAATTTTTTCCTTAGACCAGGTGGATGGTATCTATGCTATTCAGGGTATGACGGATGACTTTAATACGATTGCCTATGCGGCTGTAGCGGAGAACTCATTATGACTATTCTGCCTAAGTACCAGGTGGACCTTACGAGTTACCGACTTATCAGCCTCTTTTTCCAGCGTATTCGCCATAAGTCCATTCGCTTGGCGACTATCATTTTAGGTTGGCAGCTCCTCATGCTGGGGGCTTTATCCCTCTGGGAGAGCCCCTTAAAGATCCCCATGAAGATAGTCAAGCATTTTGGCAGGGATGGCTATGGTTTGGGGCGGCCTCTTTCTAAGCAGTTTAGAAATTCTTGTCCAAATCTTATCCTATGCTTGGAAGGAAGATTCTGTCCTCAACCTAACAAGGCAGGACTGGCAGACCTTGGAAAAAGACCCTCTATGCGTATGCGGGGAAGTAGGTTAGAGAAAGATTTACAATCGATTAACTTTTTACAGATTTTCTAGACTGATATACATTGTTACATATAAAAAGCGCCTAGAGGCGCAAATCGATTTTTCACAATTTATTATTTATATGGTATAATGTGTAAACAAAGAGATAGCCAGGTGTTGGTTCACTAGGCTCATCTTGGAATATTAAGTATATCAGAAAATGGCCTGGTTACTTCTAAACTAGGGTCATTTTCTATTTCAGAATCATGACTATAAGTGCTCCGAATCCTATCATAGTGATAGTGCCTCATAGACGCTCATAGTATCACCACCTTAGTGATGACCCTAGTTCACCTGACTATCTTGACACAAGTATAGCACTTGATAGTTCTACAATAAATGCTATAGTTGACTAAATAGGGTGCAGAAACTATAATGAACCTATACATTGCAATGACTCGGAAGAGTACGTTTCACAAGGAGCGAGTAGGGATAGTGAGGCCTGCAGAAGAAATGGAAGGCGCCGAGGGAGCAAGGAAGGAACGCCATTTGGTTAGTAAAATCCACAAATGCCAAAAGAGGGTCCTAGACCAAATAGGGTGGAACCATGAGTAAGCTCGTCCCTGTAACGATACATCGTTACAGGGGCTTTTTATTTTCTAAGAGTCGAATGAGTCGGAGGATATCATGACATTCCAAGAGATCATCTTTTAACCTTCAAAAAAATTCTGGAGTCAACAAGGGTGTATTGTTGTTAACCCTTATGATGTTGAAAAGGGTGCAGGTACGATGAACCCTGCTACTTTCTTACATGCCATTGGACCAGAACCATGGGCCGTGTGTTATGTGGAACCATCCGCCGTCCTGCGGATGGACGTTATGGGGATAATCCAAATCGTCTTTTTCCAACATCATCAGTTCAGGTTATCGTGAAACCATCTCCAGATAATATCCAAGAACTATACTTACAATCCTTGGCAACCTTGGGTATTCATGCAGCTGATCACGATATCCGCTTTGTAGAAGATAACTGCGAATCTCCTACTTTGGGAGCTTGGGGCCTAGGCTGGGAAGTGTGGCTTGATGGCATGGAAGTGACCCAATTTACCTACTTCCAACAAGTAGGTTCTATCGACTGTAAGCCTGTTTCTGTAGAAATTACCTATGGTCTAGAACAGCTTGGCTATGTACATCCAGGGGTTGAAAACGTATATGACCTCAAGTGGAATGACAAGATTACTTACGGTGACGTATGGCATGCCAACGAAGTGGAACAATCTGCCTATAACTTTGAAATTGCTGATACAGACATGCTATTCACCCTCTTTGATATGTATGAAAAAGAAGCTAAACGGGTCTAGTGCTGCAGGCTATGTATTGCCAGCCTATGACTATGTATTGAAGTGCTCTCATACATTTAACTTATTGGATTCCCGTGGCGCTATTTCCATTTCTGAACGGACTGCCTTTTATCGGTCGTGTTCGTGCCTTGGCCCGCATTTGTGCTAAGGCTACCTAGAAAAACGTGAAGAATTAGGGTTCCCATTGTTGAAAGGAGATAACTAAGATGGCAAAAGAATTTTTGTATTCGAAATTGGTACAGAAGAAATCCCTGCAGGCTTTTATGCCCTAGCATTTTGCGCCAATTGAAGGATCTTGCTGCTAAGGCCTTCAAGGAAGCACATCTCTCCTATGGGTCTATTGACACAATGGGGACACTCTCGTCGTTTAACCCTCTTAGTATCTGACCTTCAAGACCAAGCTGATGATGTGACAGAAGAGCACAAAGGGCCTTCTGTTCAAATCGCTTTTGATAAGGATGAAAATCAACTAAGGCTGCTATTGGTTTTGCTAAGGGCAAGGGACTCGATGTAGGGGATTTAGTGACTAAGGATGGTTATATCTATGCTACTACCACTACAAAAAGGTTTACAGGCAGAAGATGTATTGAAAGCAACCTTGCCGTCCTTCATTACGGGTCTCTCCTTTGGCAAATCTATGCACTGGGCTAACTTGGATGATAAATTTGTTCGCCCTCTTCGCTGGATAGTAGCTCTTTTAGATGACCAGGTTATTCCTGTAGAATTTGCTACCGTTCAATCTGGTAAAAAAATCCCGTGGCCATCGATTCTTGGGTCAAGAATCCATCACCATTAATCATGCCAATGAGTATATGGATGCTATGGAAAGCAAAATTTTGTTATGGTAGACCAAAACAAACGTCGCCACGTGATTAAAGACCAATTGCAAGCCATTGCCGATGAGAAGGGTGCCACTATCTTGTGGGATGACGATCTCTTGGATGAAATAACCTTCCTCGTAGAATGGCCAACAGCTCTATGTGGGCAATTCGATGCATCCTATCTAGAATTGCCTGATGCTGCTATCGTGACACCTATGAAGGACCACCAACGCTACTTCCCAATGGTGGACAAGGAAGGAAAGCTTCTCAATATGTTCCTCACTGTTCGAAATGGGGATGAAAAGTCCTTGGAAGTAGTACAGCATGGTAATGAACGGGTCCTTCGGGCGCGTTTGGATGATGCTAAGTTCTTCTTCAAAGAAGACCGAAAGAAATCTTTGGTGGATCGCCAAGTAGGCTTAAAGAAAATCGTATTCCAAGAAGGATTGGGTAACTTGGCCGATAAGACTACTCGCCTCTTGGAATTAGGAAAATTCTTTTGCAGACCAAGTAGAACTTCACGAAGATGCTCAAGTGGCCTTGGAACGTGCTACTGAATTGGCTAAGATAGACCTAACAACAGGGATGGTTACTGAATTTACCGAATTGCAAGGTGAAATGGGAAACAATACGCCCTGTTGGATGGAGAATCTCCTGAAGTAGCTGAAGCAATCTTTGAACAATACTTGCCACGGTTTTGCAGGTGATATCTTGCCAGAAACAGAAGCGGGTAAGGTTTTGTCCATTATTGATAAGGTAGATAATATCGTAGCTACCTTCTCTCGGGGCTTGATTCCAACAGGCTCTCAAGACCCTTATGCCTTACGTCGTCAAACTATCGGCATCTTAAATATCCTTCTCAGCTCTAATTGGGATATTTCCATGGTAGATTTAGCTAAGAAGGCAGCTCAATTATTGCATGTTCCTGAAGACAAGCAAGACGAATTGGTTAAGCAGGTTCGAGACTTCTTCATCTTGCGTTTGAAAAAAATATCTTCTTGGACCGTCATATTCCACATGATGTGATTGATCTAGTCTTGTCCAATGAGTCTGCTACTGTGGCTGATGCAGAAGGTTTGGTTACAGCCCTTATGGATAACCGAATCGATCAAAAACGAAGAATTGGTACAGGCCTATACGCGGATTTATAACTTGGTTAAGGATTTGGACTACACCAAGGTGGATGAATCCCTCCTCAAGGAAGAAGCCGGTAAGGGCCCTCTATAAAGCTGCTCTCACGGCTTATAATGAGTCGCAAGAGGCTTGGAATAATCGTGACTATGCTAAAGTGGTAGCACTTCCACAAACCCTTGTTCCCTGCCATTAATAAATTCTTTGATGATGTTATGATTATGGATAAGGACGAAGACATTAAGAACAACCGTCTTCAATTGGTACGCCTTGCCTATGAAGTGATGTATGCCATCGGCGATGTATCCGCTTTAAAAATAAGATTAGCTCTTATGCTTTGGCTTTCGGCCTCTGTAATTGATTGTGTCCATTTTCGTGGAGTAATTGTCCTTCTAGTGATTTCTGCCTTGTCTTATGGGGTTTTCCTTAAGAAGAAAATTGGCTAATAGCGCTTTCTAAGCTTTCATCATGTGCTTACGATATAGAACAATACAGTTATTATATTCATAGAAAAACAATAATTTAATAGAAAAAGACTTGTTGTCAGAGCATTACTTCTGGTATAATACTAACGTTATTGGGGGCGGTCCGCTGCTCATAAGGTGTGAGTTATGAACGTCGCAATTAGGAGGAAATATGAACATTATTAACGTACTCGAACAAGAACAACTTCGTTCTGACATTCCTGACTTCCGTGCCGGCGACACTGTACGTGTACACGTAAAAGTTGTCGAAGGTTCCCGTGAACGTATCCAAATGTTCGAAGGCTTGGTTATCAAACGCCAAGGTGGCGGCATCCGCGAAACTTTCACAGTTCGCCGTATCGCTTCCGGTGTTGGTGTAGAACGTACATTCCCTGTACATTCCCCACGTCTTGAAAAAATCGACCTCTTGCGTCGTGGTATCGTTCGTCGTGCTAAATTGTACTACTTGCGTAACCTCACAGGTAAAGCTGCTCGTATTCGCGAAAAACGCTAATCCTGATAAAAGGCTGCTTTCGAGCAGCCTTTTATTTTTGCCTATAGAAGCAAGAGATGAGATAATAAAGCTAAAACATTAATTGCTAAGCTTTATTATTGCGTATATAGTTCCATTGAATATTATTTGTTCACATAAGCTTGTACTAGCATATTAGTTTCTAGTTCTAATTAGGACTTAAGAAAGGATAGAGATGGGCGATTCACCGATTGTACACTGGTTCCCTGGCCACATGGCCAAGGCGACCCGCATGATTCAAGAGCATATTAAGAAGGTAGACGTAGTCATCGAACTATTGGATGCACGGATTCCTAACTCTTCATCTAATCCAGTTATCTCTGAGCTGGCAGGTAACAAGCCCCATGTAGTCATTCTAAATAAAACAGACCTGGCAGACCCTAAGGATACTAAGGAATGGGTTAACCATTTTTAGGGGAACAAGGAAAAACTGTAGTTATGATGGACTCCATATCCGGTCGTGGTCAAAAACAATTGATTACAGCCGTTCAAAATTTGGCTAAGCCGATTATTGATAAGTGGGTGGCTAAAGGAATTCGGACGCGGTCTGTACGAACTATTATTTTTAGGAATCCCTAATGTAGGTAAGTCTACCTTGATTAATAAATTGGCAGGAACTGCTGCTACAAGGACTGCTGATAAGGCAGGTCATACACGGGGTCAACAATGGGTGCGGATTGGTAAGTCCTTGGAACTACTGGATACACCAGGCATTCTCTGGCCTAAATTAGAGGACCAGCGGGCAGCTATGCGCTTAGCTATTACAGGGTCTATTTCTGACGATGTTTACGACTCTGAAACGGTTATGGGCCATCTTCTTTCCTATATGCTAGAAAAACATCCTGACGTCTTAGTAGACCGATTTAAGTTACAGGCAGATGAGATGACAGATCCTATGGTGGCCTTAGAAGCCATTGGTCGTCGACGGGGTGCCTTGTTAAGGGCGGTCATGTAGACCTTGATAAGGCCCGCCGCATCGTCTTAGCTGATTACCGTAATGGCAAGTGGGGATTGCTATCCTTTGATAAGGTGGATGAAGAACCCTATCTAGTGGAGGAAGACCATGTTACCGAAAGTAAATAGTCCTACTAGCGAAGGTATAAACCTATTGCCTGAAGACATAAAGAAATTAAAGGTAGGAGATATAAAACTACTCTTGGGACAAGAGGTGGTAGACCAGAACATTTTTGTCCTATATTCGTCAAGATGAAAGGACCTCTGTTCAAAAAAATTAGTGGTCTCTTACGATAAAAAGGCAGGAAAAAGATGCGCCAAGAGTATGAACGAATTCATGCTATGTATGATTACGAAGGTATCTATTATAGGCAGGGGGTTAATGCAAGTGGCTGGCGTAGATGAGGTCGGTCGAGGTCCCATTGCTGGCCCTGTGACAGTAGCCGCTGTTATTTTTGCCTCCTTATACCTTTTATTCCTGGTCTTAATGACTCTAAAAAAACTATCTGAAAAGAAGCGGGAAGAACTTTATAGTCAAATCATGGATCTTGCGCTAGCTGTATCCTGCGTTTCCTATGATCGACATAAGATTGATGACCTTAATATTTATGAGGCTACCCGCCAGGCTATGTACGAGGCGGTTCGCACCCTATCAGTACCAGCTGAAGCAGTCATGGTAGATGCTATGAAATTACCAGACTTAACCTGCCCTGTTGAATCCCTTGTTAGGGGATGCCAAGTCTGCTAATATTGCAGCGGCCTCCATCATTGCTAAGGTAACTCGAGACCGATATATGAAAGATATGGACCAGGAGTATCCAGGCTTTGGTTTTGCTATACACAAAGGCTATTATACGGAACTTCATAAAGAGGCTTTTGATCAATCAAGGAATCACCCCCTTCATAGGAGGTCCTTTGAACCAATTAAATCCATGGTTAAGGGCTTAGAAGACTAAAAGAGCCCCCTACCTTGTACTAGGTAGGGGCTCTTTTTCTATTCTTACGTGCATATTACTAGTAGTGATTGATTTGTTCCAAGGCTTGCTATCTTAACACTAATGGGGTACTCCTAACAACAATGGTGCAAGGTTAGGGTCTTTTACTGACCTGTCTTAAGGACTAGGCTAAACATATAGACTAAGCGTATAGGTGAAAAAAAGATAAGGAGATGTTTATGAATAATCAGGAATTAGGGGCCTGGGGTGAGGAACAGGCTGTTCGTTATTTGACTCACTTAGGGTACAGAATCATAGCTTTGAATTATAGGACACCTCTAGGCGAGTTAGATGTGGTGGCTTCCTACATGGGGGCTCTTCATTTTTATAGAGGTAAAGACTAGGACTTCAATGACTTATGGTCGCCCTTGTGAGGCCGTAGACTATCGTAAGCAAAAAGCACATTAAACGAGCGGCTCAACTATTTTTTTACAGGACCAAGGGCAAGCTTTATTTGAAGGATTATGACCTATCCTTTGATGTGGTAGAAATCTATAAAGTTGGTCCGCATGATGTATCTCTATCTCACATGGAAGGTTGTTTTTAGGAGGGGCTATGTATGCACAAGTATGGGGTGCTACTATCGATGGATTAGATGGGCGCCTAGTGGCTGTTGAAGTTGATATCAGCCAGGGATTACCTGCCTTTGATATAGTGGGATTACCTGCAGTTTCTATCAAGGAAGCTCGTGAACGGGTGAGAGCAGCCCTGTCCAATTCTGGTTTTTTTCTTTCCTCTACGGCGCATAGTAGTTAACTTAGCACCTGCTGATCTGCGTAAGGATGGGGCCTCTTTAGATTTGCCTATAGCCATTGCTATTCTTCTAGCTACAGGCCAGCTTAAACTCACGAAAGAGCAAGAAAGCTTGCTAGTAAGTAGGGCCTTATTTTCTGGTGAGTTGTCCTTAGATGGAACTATTAAGGCTGTAAGAGGGACTATAGGTATGGCCCTGGCCAGCCTTGCTGTCTCTAAGGATATCTTAGTTACGAGCCCTCCTAATGCAGAAGAAGCAGCCATCTGTCAGGGCCTAAGAATCTATTCGGAGTCGAACTTAGCGAGTCTTGTAGGCTTACTAGAATCTGGCCAGGAGGCTCGAGTCCTTAGTAAACCTAATATAAATCTATCCCCTGAGGGGGCTAATTATAAGGAGGTACGAGGGCAAATTGAAGGCAAGCGGGCCATGGAAAATTGCAGCAGCTGGGTTTCATCATGTTCTCCTCAAGGGGCCTCCCGGTGGAGGGAAAAACTATGTTGGCCAGTCGTCTTCCATCTATCTTACCTCCTTTAGGCTTGGATGAGGTTTTAAACTTGTCTAAAATCCACAATATTGCAGGTCTTCTGGCGGATGGACAATTGATGAAGGAAAGACCCTTTAGGGTCCCCACATCACACGTCTACCCTGGTAGGCCTCCCTAGGAGGGGGTACCTCTAAGGCCCGGAGAATTGACACTAGCCCATGGGGGCGTCTTGTTTCTAGATGAGATTCCAGAATTTTCTAGGGCTGCAATTGAGGCCTTAAGGCAACCCTTGGAAAAAGGATTTATTCACCTAGTAAAGGGGCAGGGGACCTATGATTTTTCCTGCCCAGTCCATCTTGGTCATGGCAGCTAATCCTTGTCCCTGTGGCTATTATGGGGATACAGACAAAACCTGTACCTGTAGTTCTAGTATGATCAATCGCTATAGTCAGAAATTATCTGGCCCCATCTTAGATCGAATTGATTTACAAGTCTATGTGAAACGGCCTAGATTAGAAGAATTAGAAGGGCCTCATAAGGAGGATGAAATGTATTCGTCGGAGGCCATGTTGCAACGAGTCTTACGTGCTAGAGCCCTTCAAAAAGAACGTTTTCAGAACCTTTCCCTTCCTCTAAATTATTGTAATGGGCATATGGGACATAAGGAAGTAATTCAGGTCTGTTCTATGGATCGAGAAGCCAAGGATCTGGTTACCTGTCTCTTTAATCGTTACCATCTGTCAGCTAGGGCCTATGACCGCCTTTTTAAAAGTGGCTAGGACCATAGCTGATTTAGGTGCCTGTGAGTGTATTCAAAAAAAGCCCATATAGCAGAAGCTATGGCTTATCGTATGATGGAGCAATGATATGGATAAACCTATTTGTGAGGCCGCTTATATAAGTGCCTTATTGGAGATCCCTGATTTGGGGCTGGAATCATGTCGCAGGATTTTTGGAACGATTTTCTAGCCCCCATGAGGCTTGGCATACATTGATCCTAGATGGTCAGCTAAGTGTTTTTAGAGGACATCAATCCCAAGCTAATAGCCAACCTATCTAGGAACCAGCTTAGAGGACTGCCAGAAACTATCCAGGCAAGCATGGATGACTGTTCTATAAAAAGGGCTTACCTATTTAGATGATGCATACCCTCAACAGCTCCTGTCCATCTATAAGCCTCCCTTAGTTCTTTTTTATAGGGGGATATAAGCCTGGGCATCCCAAGCCCATATGATTGGTATGGTGGGGGCTCGGAAGTCGTCTATGTATGGGCGTAATGTAGCCCGTTATCTAGGCAAGACGTTGGCCCAAGCAGGGGTCGTTATCGTGTCAGGTGGAGCCAGGGGTATAGATAGCTTTTAGCCATGAAGGGGCGCTAGAAGGTGAAGGAAAAACGATTGTGGTCTTAGGATCAGGATTAGATGTGATTTATCCTAGGGAGAATGGCCGTCTATTTAGGCAAGTTGTAGAGGCAGGGGATTATTACTTTCAGAATATCCTCCTCATACACCACCATCAGCCCATCATTTTCCAATGAGAAATCGAATTATAGAAGGCCTGGTGAGGGGCGTCATCGTGGTAGAGGCTAAGGCTTCATCGGGTTCTTTAATTACTGCTGACATGGCCATTAATGATGGAAGGGATGTGTTTTCCGTGCCCGGAAATATACTGGACAATCAAGCGGCAGGTAATCACTGGCTCATACGGCAAGGAGCCATGCCCTTAACCGGTCCTCAAGACCTATTGGATTATTATGCTTGGACAGGTGAGGCCAAGAGTGGCAGACAAAGCTCTCCTATGGTATGCTTTTAGTTCAGAAGAGAATGCGATCTTAACCTGTTTACCCTACGGATAGGCCTTGTCCACTGATGATATTCTAGTAGCGACAGGTCTTCCTATGCCGCAAGTTATGACCGCCTTTATTGTCTCTTGAAATGCATGATAGAGTAGAAAAAAATTTCCGGCCAAGGCTACTTACGTAAGTGGCCTTCTTAAGGAAATACCATATATTATAGGAGTAGTATTTTTGTCTATTAAACGTTCTATTGTTATCGGTCAATCCTAAGGAGACGCAGGGGGCTGCTCAAGAAGAAAAACTAGTAAGAAAAACAGTGGCTAGCGTCAAAAAGGAAGCCTTGAGCGGACTGCACCTGTGGGTATTGTTCACGATAAGACGGTTCTCAAATCGGTGACACCGCCAGCCCAACGAAAACCACGAGTTTACAAACCAGATGGTAAGACTTTTGGTAATCGTGGAATCTCCTGCTAAGTCTAAAACCATTGAAAAATTCTTAGGTCCTGATTTTGTCGTTAAGGCTTCTATGGGCCATCTGAGAGATTTACCTAAATCTTCTATGGGTATCAATATTGAGAAAGGATTTGTTCCTGACTATAAAAATCTGTCTACCCGTAAAAAGACTATTGATGAACTCTTAGCTTACGCAGACCAATCGTCTCGTATCCTTCTGGCAACTGACCCGGACCGGGAAGGTGAGGCCATTTCTTGGCATTTGGCCTACATTTTAAATGTGGATGACGCATCTAAGTGCCGTATTACCTTTAATGAAATTACTAAAATGGCCGTAACTGATGCCTTAGACCATCCACGTACTATCGATATGAATATGGTCGATGCCCAACAGGCTCGACGTATGTTAGACCGTATTGTAGGGTATAAGTTGAGCCCACTCCTTTGGAAAAAGGTATGTAAAGGCTTATCTGCAGGGCGGGTTCAATCCGTAGCGGTCCGACTCATCGTTGAGCGAGAACGGGAAATCCAAGCGTTTGTGCCAGAAGAATATTGGTCTTTAGAAGGAACCTTTACAACTGACCAAGGAGACAGCTTTACAGCTGAATTAACTCATATAGATGGCAAGAAAGCGGTCATTCCAAACCAGAATGCTGCAGATGCTATAGAAAAGGTCCTCAAGGGCAAATCATTGCAGTTAAGGCTGTTACTAAAAGAAAACGGTCTCGTAAGGCACAAGCACCTTTTACCACATCTACCTTGCAACAGGAGGGTGGTCGTAAGCTCAACTTTAACGCTAAACGGACTATGCGGATTGCCCAAGGTCTATATGAAGGCGTTGAGGTAGGCGGTTATGGTCATGTCGGTCTCATTACCTATATGCGTACAGATTCGACTCGTATCGCCAAGGAAATGCAGGCTGCAGCTAAGGACTATATCATTCGCCAGTACGGAGACCAATATTATCCTAAGAAACCCTAATTTCTACGGATCTAAGGAATCCGCTCAAGATGCTCATGAAGCTATCCGTCCAACATCTTTAGAATTGACACCTAAGATGGTAGAACCCTTCTTATCTCGAGATGAGTTGAAACTCTACACCCTTATTTGGAACCGCTTCCTAGCCTCCCCAAATGGCAGCGCAAGAATCTGAAACTCTTACCATTGAGCTCCTTTTAGATGATAGATATACCTTTAAGGCCTCTGGCTCTAAGGTTCTCTTCCTGGGCTTCTCACCCTCTACGAAGAGGCTAAGAAAGAAAAAGAGATAGAACTCCCTCATCTTAAGGCTAATGACCAAGTGAAGGCCAAGTCAGCCAAAGGAGAGCAACACTTTACTCAGCCACCAGCTCGCTATTCGGAAGCCAGTCTGATTAAGACCTTAGAAGAGTTGGGCATTGGTCGTCCATCTACCCATGCCCCCTATCTTGGATACCATTGAACAACGTAACTATGTAGAGAAGAATCAAAAGCAATTCCTTCCTACAGAATTAGGCTTTTGTTGTCGTTGATTTCTTGGTAGCCCATTTTAATGCAATCATTAACACCAGCTTTACAGCAGACCTTGAAAAGGATCTGGATGAAGTGGCTAATGGACATGAAAGCTACCGCCAGGTTTTGGAAAAATTCTATACTGTTTTTTTCCGAAGAATTAGCGGCAGCTGATGACGTAGAAAAAGGTTAAGATAAGCTCGGAAGAATCCGACGAGGTCTGTGAACTCTGTGGTAGCCCCTATGGTTTATAAGTTTGGCCGCTATGGTAAATTCTTGGCTTGTTCTAACTTCCCAACTTGTAAGAACACAAAACCGATTACCGTTTCCACAGGTGTTACCTGTCCTAAGTGCCATGAAGGAGAAATTGTGGAGCGCAAGTCAAAAACGGGGCCGTACCTTCTATGGATGCGAACGCTATCCTACCTGTGACTTTACCCTTTGGGATAAACCTGTTGATCAATTCTGCCCAACCTGTGGGTCTATTATGGTTTCTCGTACTTCTAAGGCAGGGGTCACTAAAAATCTTTTGTTCTAATGAAGAATGTCCAACAAGACCTAAACGAAAAACTCGTAAAAAGCAGTTCCCGTTGAGTCTAAAGGATGAAACAAGCCTTGATGAAAAGGCTAAGACAAGTAAGAGTTAATCACCCTAATCTTTTACTAGAAAGTGAATTACTATGAATCAACGACCTATTACCATTATTGGTGCCGGCCTTGCTGGTTCTGAAGCAGCTTGGCAATTAGCGCAACAGGGCTTACACGTAGTCCTCTATGAAATGAGACCTGTAACATCGTCTCCAGCTCATTCAACGGAGAAGTTTGCAGAGTTAGTCTGCTCTAATTCCCCTTAGGGCGGGCAATATAGAGAATGCTGTAGGCCTCTTAAAGGAAGAAATGAGGCGCCTTCATTCCTTGATTATGGAATGTGCTGATGCTACTGCTGTCCCTGCAGGGGGCGCCTTGGCTGTTGATCGTAAGCTGTTCTCAGCCATGGTCACAGACAAGGTATCTAATCATCCCTTAATCCAAGTCCACCGGGAAGAGGTGACTGAGATTCCACAAGAGGGGATTGTCATCTTTGCTTCCGGTCCTCTTACCAGTCAAGCCTTGGGTGATAAGATTAAGACCCTTACAGGAACTAAAGACTTTTACTTCTACGATGCAGCAGCTCCCATTGTAAGTGCAGAATCCCTTAACTATGATAAAGTTTTTTTGCGGCTTCTCGCTATGATAAAGGGGATGCAGACTACTTAAATTGTCCAATGAACGAAGAGGAGTATAAGGCCTTTTGGAGAGCCTTGACCACGGCGGAAGCCGTACAGCCTAAGGATTTCGAAAAGGAAATTTACTTTGAAGGCTGTATGCCTGTAGAAATCATGAGCTTCACGCGGCGAAGATACCTTCGCTATGGTCCTTTGAAACCCGTGGGCCTCGTAGATAAGAGGACTAATGAAGACTCCTATGCGGTTGTCCAATTGCGTAAGGAGAATAAGGAAGCTAGCATGTATAATCTGGTAGGCTTCCAAACCCATCTCAAGTGGGGGAACAAAAAAACGCGTTTTTTGGTATGATTCCAGGCCTTGAGAATGCTGACTTTATTCGCTATGGTGTCATGCATCGCAATACCTATATCAACTCTCCAGAGCTCCTTACACAGCCTTTTCAACTCAAGAAAGACCCTGCGTTTATTCTTTGCTGGTCAAATGACGGGGGTCGAAGGCTACTGGAATCTGCTGCATCGGGTCTCATGGTAGGCCTTCAAGTGGCTCGCTATGTAAATGATAAAGCCTTTATTGATTTCCCTAAGACCACCGCTCACGGTGCTCTTAGCCATTATGTTTCTGAATACGAAGGATCTAATTTCCAAACCAATGAACGTCAATTTTGGCATCATGGAACCTTGGCCAACTAAGGTTCGTAAGAAGAAAGAAAAAGAATGGACTTATAGCCAATCGTGCTTTGGAGGATTTGGCTAAGCTCATAGAGGCTGAAACCTTATAAGTTTTCTAAGCTAATACTTATATAAAGCCTAATTGAGAAAAAGGACTACTAACAGGATGTTAGTAGTCCTTTTATTTCTCATAAAATAAGACCTTAGGGTGTCACAATGGAGAAAGCTTTATATGCTTTTTATTGTCAAATACCATATTGCTATAAGTAATGTTAGAAGAGGGATTTATATTTTTGCCAGTTGGTTGCCGTTTTATTTGAGTCGTTTACGTGTCTTAGGAATCGTATCTGTCTTGGCTAAATCAACTAATTGGTCATCTTTTTGTCAGGTCCGTAGGAGATACATTGTCTTCTCCCTTTGTTTGTAGATAAATCCATGCGATGATGGCAGCCACTATAACGATAAGGGAGGTTACTTGAGCTGAGTGGAGTCCCCAAAGTTGGTGTGACATAGTCGCCTCGAAGAAACTCTAGGAAGAAGCGGGATAGGGAGTAAAGTGCAACATAGAGGCAGAAGATTTGGCCTTTCTTATGGCGGAAGGAAGAAAAGAAGAGGAGGAATACAAAGATGAGCACATCGATTTGTCCTTCCCAAATTTCTGCAGGCCATAGAGGCTGTGCCCCATAAGTCTTATAAGCCAGTGTGGTAGTAGGATAGAGAATACCAAAGTCGCCACCTGTGGATGACCGAAGGCATCGCCATTCATAAGGTTTGCCATTCGGCCGATAGATTGACCCTAGGATGGCGGCAGGTGCCATGAGATCAGCAAAGGCCAAGAAGTCGATAGCATGCTTTTTACAATAGATGTATCCTGCTAGTGTACCAAATACGACACCCCTTTGGATAGCCATACCCCCTTGCCAGACGAAAGGAATTTCCAAGAGGTGGTTGTGGTAGTAGGCCCAGTCAAAGAAGAACACATCCCAGAGACGGGCGCCTATAAGTCCCGCTACACCAATGGTAATCATAAAGTCAGGCATATGGACATGCCAGCCACGGCCGTCCTTTTTCATGAGGTAGTAAGCGACAAGGCCCCCCACAGGTAATGGCTAGGGCCAAGATGAGACCATAGGCCCTGATGGGGAAGTCCCCAATAAAGAATAAGTACTGGTGCATAAGATACCCCCTATATAATCTGTAAATAATATCTAAAATTATAGATGATGAAGGGCTTTTAATTCAATAAATTATGCTATAATTTAGGCATTATGAAAGTCTTATGGAGGACGCATGAAATATTCTAAGTTAAAAAAATTCAGCTCTAGCTCTAGCTGTCTTAACTGTTATTAATTCCCTTTGGGTAAGTCATGTAGGTGCAGAAGATGCTTTCTATGATGATATACAAATAGTAAAAAGTAGGAGACCAAGCTAAGTCTGCTGATAGCCAAGACAAGGCAGCCTTGAAAGAGGCTAAAGCTAGGGCTAAGGAAGAGGAGAAGGCAGCTAAGGCTAAATCCAAGGAAGAGCTTGAGTCGGCTAAACAAGAAGTAAAAAGTACAAGCAAAAAAAGGCTAAGGAGAAAGCGCAAGCAGAGGCTAGAGCTAAGAAAGAGGAGGAGAGAGCCCGTAAAAAGAAGAGAAAAGGTACAAAAATTGGACCAAGCTCCCTTGCAAGAACCTATCCAGCCGGCCTCTAAAGTTCTTGGTGCTTATGAAGATGAGAACCCTAGTTCCTTTGGATGATTTCTTGGCTAGTCTTCCTTATAAGTGGACTAGCAACCAATGGAAGACTCAATATACCATTTACCTTCCGCGGGTGACCGTGTCTGATGGCATCATTCATATGGATCCTAATGGGAAAACAGAGCCCTTAGCTCTCAACTATGTAAAAGCGATCTACTATAATAAAAGATATAAATGGGAATGAAACAAAGTCTGCTAAGGAAGGTAACTTTGTAGATACCACAGCTTTTTAAACTCCTTGTAGATGGCATGCCATTGCCTAAGGCTCGGATCTTGAAAAATCCTGTAGCTTGGGCTTTTGACCCCCTAACGACAGAAGCTAACCCTAGTCTCATGCATGAAGGGGGACTAATATCATGTCCCCATCTTGGTTTGTTCTCCAATCTAATGGCCTTAAGGCTAGCCCGCGCATATCTACGGACTATGTTAGAACATACCGAGATAAGGGCTATCAAGTTTGGCCTCTGCACTCAACCAGTTTGATCCATCCTTTACCGCCTCCATCTTGGGGCAAAGTGGTAGTGGTCTATGGGCTACCTATGCGCAACAATTGGTTCAATACGCATTAGCCTATGGTTTTGAAGGATATAACTTTGACTTTGAAAAACATTCATGAGTCCCATCGGGATCAGTTGAGTCATTTTGTTGCTTATTTATCAGATTACTTACACCAATATGGGATTTATACATCGATAGATGTAACGGGCTATTCTACATCAGAATACTGGTCTCGCGTCTATGATCGTCCTGCCTTATCCAAGTCTGTAGACTATGTGGTCCATATGGCCTATGATGAAGTGGGGCATTCCTCTCCAACAGTTGGACCTGTTGCTTCCCTACCCTTGGGTGCGTAAGCAAACAGAGCAAATGTTAGGGAGGTTCCAGCTAATAAGTTGGTTTTTAGGCATTCCTTTCTATACTCGAATCTGGACGGAATCTTATGGTCGCGCCCACTCCAAGACACTGACTATAGCGGATTCTCGCAACTATCTTAAGGCTTTTTGAAGATAATGTGGTCTGGAATGACCAATTGCGAGGCTATACATTAACTATTCCATTGCAAGGTTTGGTCAAGAAGGACCTCGCATTCCTTTGGTTCTTAACCACCAATCTGGTACGGTCCAAAAATCTGGTTTGAAGATAATAAGTCTTTAGAAGAAAAAAATTAGCCTTGGTGAATGAGTTGAAATTAGCAGGCTTTGCCGCATGGCGTAAGGGCTTTGAAGATAAGGGATATCAATGATATGATTTATCGATATCCTCTCTATAAGGCCGTAGACCAGGTGAGAGCTCTAGATCAAATTAAGAGCTTGGATCAGGCTGCAGAATCAGATTATACTAAGACAGATGATCAGGCCAAGAAATCAAATAAGTCTAAAGTATCTAATCACACTAAGGAATTACATCATGCTAAAGTGATAGATACAAAAAGAAAGAATGATTCAAGTTTGAAGAAAGATAAAAAAATTCCAAAACCATACAAGAAGAAATCCAGCAGTCTAAGTAATGTATGGAAACCTATGGAAAGCCCCTAGAAATAGGGGCTTTTATTGACTCTAGGTAGCTTTCAGTACTATAATATTATGTAATTGTTTACTCATCGGACACCCAATGTGGCCGGTTTAGATATTGTGTTAGGAGGCTAGGGGCATGCAAGAAAAAAATATAACGCCCAGGATATTGAAAAGAAATGGCAAACGCAGTGGCTTGCTGATAAGGCATTCAAAACTGATTTGGACAAGAATAAGGAAAAGTATTATGTACTTGAAATGTTCCCTTATCCATCCGGTAACCTCCACATGGGTCACGTTCGTAACTACTCTATTGGCGACGTAGTGGCTCGCTTTTAAAAAGATGAAGGGCTTTAATGTCTTGCATCCAATGGGGTGGGACTCCTTTGGTATGCCTGCAGAAAACGCTGCCATCAAACATGGCATCGCGCCTAAAGATTGGACCCTTTCCAATATTGAAAAATATGAAGCGCCAACAAATGTCCTTGGGTCTTTCCTATGATTGGGATCGAGAAGTAGCTACCTGTAAGGAAGACTATTACAAGTGGACTCAATGGCTCTTTGAACAATTCTATAAAAAGGGCTTGGCTTATAAGAAAGAGGCTAAGGTTAACTGGTGCGAAACCCTGCCATACCGTATTGGCTAACGAACAAGTAATCGATGGCCTCTGCTGGCGCTGTGATAATCCTGTTGAGAAAAAAAGACTTATCTCAATGGTTCCTTAAGATTACTGACTATGCAGACCGTCTCTTAGATGATTTGGATACCTTGGATGGTTGGCCTGAACGGGTTAAGGCTATGCAAAAGGAACTGGATTGGCCGTTCTACAGGGACTCAATTCTCCTTTGATGTGCCTTCTATCGACCAAAGAATTGCTGTCTATACAACTCGTGTAGATACTATTTACGGCGTATCCTATATCGTATTGGCACCAGAACATCCATATGTGGAAGCCCTCATCAAGAACGCTCCTAATAAGGCTCAGTTAGATACCTTTATTACCCGTATGCGAAATATGTCTGATATTGATCGCACGTCTACAGAGGCGCCTAAGGAAGGTATGTTTACTGGTTCCTATGCTAAACACCCATTGACCGGCCAAGATGTTCCTATCTGGATTGCCAACTATGTCTTAGTAGATTACGGTACAGGTGCCGTTATGGGGTCTCCTGCTCACGATTCTCGCGACTGGCAGTTCGCTCAAAAAGTATGACTTACCTGTAAAAACCCTGTCATCCAACCAGCCGATGGGGGACTATGATATGAGTGCATGGCGCGAATCCTACCATGACGATGGTATTCTCACTAAATTCTGGTGAGTTTGATGGTCTTGCTTCAGAAGAAGCTCGTAAGGCTGTAACAGCTAAATTTGAAGATATGGGGATTGGTCAAGGAAGAAAAACTTCCGCCTTCGTGACTGGCTCATTTCTCGCCAACGCTATTGGGGAGCTCCCATTCCTGTTGTCTATTGTGACAAGTGTGGAGAACAATTGGTGCCAGAAGACCAATTGCCAGTACGCCTTCCTGAAGATGTAAAATTTGATGGTGGTGCTATTTCTCCAATTGCGACCTCTCAGTCCTTTATGGATGCAACCTGCCCCTAAGTGCGGTGGACCTGCTAAGCGCGAAACCGATACCATGGATACCTTTATTGACTCCTCCTGGTATTTCTTGCGTTATACTGATGCACGGGATGATCAAGAACCCTTCAAGAAGGATGAAGCGGATTACTGGATGAATGTTGATCAATACATCGGTGGTATTGAGCATGCCATCTTGCACTTGCTCTATAGCCGTTTCTTCACTAAGGTTCTTCATGATCTTGGCTTGGTTACTATTAACGAACCATTTAAAGGCCTATTAACCCAGGGTATGGTCCTTAAAGAAGGTTCCAAAATGTCCAAGTCCAAGGGCAATGTGGTATCGCCTGAGGAAATTGTCAACAAGTACGGCGCTGATACAGCTCGCCTCTTCATTCTCTTTGCAGCTCCTGTAGACCGTGATTTGGATTGGTCTGACCAAGGGGTAGAGGGATCTTATCGCTTCCTTAACCGCGTATGGCGTATCATTGACCAATACAGCCAATTTGGCACCCAAGGTCAATCGGGTGACTTTACCAAGGAAGAAACTGCTCTTCGTCGGGTCTTGCATAAAACCATTAAAAAGGTAACGGAAGATTTGGATGGTCGCTTCAATTTCAATACGGCTATTTCTGGCATTATGGAATTAGTTAACGCCATGTACCAACATATTGATAAAAACCAATCTGTCAATGCTATGTTGGCGAACGAATTGGTGAAAAAAACCTTATTCTCTTGTTAGCTCCATTCACACCACATATTACAGAAGAATTGTGGCATCAAGTTGGCTTTGATGGCTCTGTACATGCACAAAAACTGGCCTAGCTACGAAGAATCCGCCTTAGAAGTGGATGAAGTGGAAATTGCCGTTCAAGTTAATGGTAAGGTTCGCGATAAATTAACCATTCCTGTATCTATTGATAAGAAAGTTCTGGAAGATCAAGCTTTGGCTCTAGATCGGGTTAAGGAATTTACTGATGGTAAATCTATTGTGAAAGTCATCATTATTCCTGGTAAATTGGTTAATATTGTAGTTAAATAAGATAAAGGGGCTAGTCATAGCCCCTTTCTTATATCATGATTATACCTAGGAAGGATGGATTAGTATGGGAAAACGCAGTAATTATATTTCCTGGGACGAATACTTTATGGGTGTTGCTATATTGGCTGCTCAACGATCTAAGGATCCCAACACGCAAGTGGGAGCTTGTATTGTGTCCGACGATAATAAGATCTTGTCCATCGGTTATAATGGTATGCCTCGGAACTGTTCCGATGATGACTTCTCTTGGGAACGTGAAGGTTCGGATGATAATAAGTACTTCTACACTGTCCATAGTGAATTAAATGCCATCTTGAACTACCGTGGAGGATCTTTGGAAGGGTCTAAAATGTATGTAACTCTCTTCCCTTGTAATGAATGTGCGAAGGCTATTATTCAGGCGGGCATCAAGGCTGTTATTTTTAAGGAAGATAAGTACGCCGAGACACCTGAGGTACAGGCTTCAAGCGGATGCTCATGACCGCCGGTGTAGCAATTATTCAATACCAAGCTAGTCATAGAAGCTTGACCATAGAACTATAAGAGATAAGCTCTTTCTAGGCCTGACTATCAATAAGAGAGTAGATGGCTACTCGTAAAAGTATATGTCTACTGGACTATAAAAAAGATGCTAATCATCATAGAGGATGATTAGCATCTTTTTGTTTCATATTTTGTAAAGTAAGATAGTCTCTTTTAGATAGGTTACTATCATTTCTGTGGAGGCCTTGTTATCAATAGAAGATTACAATTGAAGGCGGCCTTTTATCATGATAGCTACTTGCCTTCCATCATGTTGGATGCCCACGATATCCATATCTTGGTGGCCAATCATAAAGTCCACATGGGCTAGGGAGTGGTTGAGCCCTTTTTCTTTTTAATTGGCCCTCGGTGAGACCATCTGAATCCTTGAGGCAGGTAGGATAGGCTGCTCCAATTGCTAGATGACAGGAAGCGTTCTCATCAAAAAAAGCGTTTCGTAGAAAATTTTTATTAGATTGGCTGATAGGGCTGTAATGGTCTACCAGAGCTACTTCCCCTAAATAGTGGGATCCTTCATCGGTTTCTATGAGTTCTTTTTAATATTTCTTGTCCCACCTGCGCCTTATAATCAACGATTTCTCCATTAGTAAAGGTAATGGAAAAGTCTTCGATAGGATTACCTTGATAAATGAGAGGTTTAGTAGCAAATACGGTGCCATTTACTCCATTCCATTGAGGGGCAGAAAATACTTCTTCCGTTGGAATGTTAGCGTTAAAGATAAGGCTATCTTTAGAGGCTTCAGCCCCACCTTGCAGAGATGACCTTCTGGTAAATCTACCATCAGGTCTGTACCATTGGGACAAGTGTAATGTAAAGCTTTGAGATTTAGATCATTAAGGGCTTTTAGTTCGCTTCTTGAGGGCTTCTAAGTGGTGGGTAATTCTTTGGTCATCCTTAACATTATGAATTCGGCAGAGAGTGAAAAATTTCATTCCAAAGGGCTTCTACTTGTTCATCTTCTGTCCCATTGTAACCCATTAGGTTAGCCCAGAGAGGGGTCGCTACTGCGGCTACACACCAGGTTACGCCGGAAGACATGATGGCCGTATGATAGAAGGAAAGGGCTTTATTAAGGCTACGTGATTGAAGGGAGAGGCGGTCTGTTGGTATGCCTGCATAAAGCCTTGGGATTCGCCGAGATGAGGGAGAGAAAGGCGGCTTTTTGGTCCACCCATTCTTGGTAGTAAACGGGAATCCATTTAGCGGGATGGGCTAAGACCTCTTTATCAGCATGAAGGAGGCGTTCCCGCGTAATAGGGGTGTGGCGCCAGTTAAGGACTACATCCTTAGCGCCAAGCTTTATAGGCTTCTTGGGTAAGGATGAGGGCAAAATCCTTGCTATCCACATCCACATTGACCACGAGAATTTGATTCTTTTGTAAATTTACACCATTAACTAAGAGGGTTTTGGCATATTCTTTTTAATAGATTTGTATCAATCATGGTAGACCTTCCTGGCACCCTATGTTTATCAATCATTGGTATACAATAAGATTTTTCATAGGGTTCATGAAATTGACAGCACTAGGAAATAGAGTAGGATTTGTTAATCCTAAGTAGAACCTATTCCTAGGAGGTGTCTTCATGAATAAAAAAAATGTATTACTTATTATAGGTGGAATTATTGGCCCTAGCAATAGCCATCTATTCCTTTGGGTCTATTATAACAAATGATCCGCTCCCTCGCAGGAGCCTTCATCACAGGTTGAAACAACTACTGGTCCCATTGCTTATATTACCGGAGCGGTTACAAAACCAGGTCTTTATGCGATTGAATCTACCTCTTCCTTAGGGGACTTAGTAAAGTCGGCAGGGGGACTTGTTTCTTATGCAGACACACAAGCGATTAACCTAGCTGAACCAGTTGAACCAGGTAGCCATATCCATATTCCCTTCCATTACACCGGTAATCCTGAAAACCTTTTGCGAGGGACCCAGATCAATATCAATACAGCCTCGGAGAAGGATCTCGATGCCTTGCCAGGTATTGGTTCTACCATGGCTAAACGAATTATAGACTATAGAAATGAACATGGTAATTTTAATGCCATAGAAGACTTAAAGAAGGTTAAGGGCATAGGGATGGAGTCTTTAAGAAATTTGCAGATAAGGTTACGACTTAAGAAGTTATGGCTCTGGTGGCCCTTGGATTTTATGGAGTGTGGGGGAGCTCTTTTAGCCTCAATCATCCTAGGGACTCTCCTGGCCTATGGGGCTTTTTTATCCCTTACTAAACCCAGAAGTAATCCTAATAAGTGTAGGTCTTTTTGCTAGTTCTCTACGGCATCTATGGTATTAAAGGAATACAAAAAAAGACTGTCTAAGATGGTTGCTAGTCTATGGTCTCGTTAGTTTTTCGCTTGTTGGAATGGCCTATAACCATCAAACATCACTCATCTTAGATTACCAGGCCTCCAGTCAGGTCTTAGTGGGTAAGGATAGAATATATAAGGGAATCCTCCTGGAAGAGGGACATCCCATAAGGGACGGCAACCATTGGGTCTATAGGGTTGCCTGTGGGGCTCAGTCTATCCAGGTCACTAGCCTAGGACAAGCTACAGTTCATGAGGGCGATCCAGTCTTAGTAAAGGGAAGTGGGCGCTTTCCTGATCTAACAGAAGATTTAGGGGCTATTAATAAACGAGCCAGAGCTATGTCTGATAGCCCTAGTAGCTAAGGTTTATGAAGGTGCTATAGATGTGGACCCCCAAGGTAAGGGGTCATCTTGGCGGAGATGGGTAGGGTATATTCATCGGAATGTTTCAGCTACATTAGATAAAAAAATTACCGCAAAACTTAGCTTATCTCGCTAATTCCCTTGTCTTGGGTGGACATTATTATGATTTGGATGGAGATTTATTAGCCGCCTTTTTCCTTTACGGGCCTCATTCACATCTTATCGGTATCAGGGTCTCACATAGCCCTTTTATCGGCCCCTATCGTATGGCCTTTTTGAAGCTATTGGGCTTGTCCAAGAGACAGGCTCTTTATGGGGTGATGCTTATTCTTCTGGCCTACGCCTTAGTGGTTGGATTTAATCCACCTGTAGTTAGGTCTCTTCTCATGGGCGTTTTTACTAGCCTTTGGCCTTATAGAGGGCCGCCTCTACCAGGCAAGACAGGCCCTTCATCTATGCGGAATAGGCCTTTTTGCTCTATAATCCATTCTTGCTCTTTGATGTATCCTTTCAACTTTCTTTTGGGGCTACGTATGGTATTATCCTTTTCTTTAAGCCTTTATATCAACTGTTAGGGACCCTTCCACGTGTCTTGCGAGCTCCCTTAAGTTTATGCTTGGCTGCACAAATTCTAATCATACCGCTACAACTCTACTATTTTTCACTATGTCAGCCTAGTCAGTCTCTTAGCAGCCATCTTAGTTGCACCTATTCTAGACTTAGTTATACTACTTGTCTTATTAGGCCTATTAGGATCCATTTGCCTTTCCTTACAGCCTCTTTGGTGGCTTATTAAAGAACTTCTAGTGTTGAATTCTTGGCTGATACAAGCTTTGGCTCATATGCCCTATGCCTATTTCTGGACGGGGATACAACCACTGCCTCTAACAGCTCTATACCTTAGCACCTGTCGCTTGGCCTACGCTAATTGGGTTCAGATTCATAGACCCATGAACTCCATATCTCTTGCTATAGCTCTATGCCTTCCCCTATGGATCGTAGTAACGGCTTATTATAACCATCACCATCAGGGAACCATTATTCACACAATACCCATGAAGATGGTTATTGCTAGTTGGATTATTAATGAAGATAATCGATTGCTAGTCCTCTTGTCTAATCAACCGGACAGGGACCATGTCATAGCTATAAAGCGATAGAAAATGCTCTTCATGCCTATGGTTATGATAAGGCCACTATGGTCATCTCTAATGTCATCCTTCCTATGGCCAATGGGAGTCAAAAATCTAGCTTTCATTGGCTGGATAAAAAGTGGAGAAAAAGGGAAGTTTTTTTATAGAGGGTAAGGAGGGCTCCTACGCGGTAGTCCATGGACAAAAGGGGCAAAAAAATCATACAATATTTAAAATGACAAAAGACCTGTTCGTAACGACTGATTCCATGCCTTTTATTGAGAGTTTAGAAGCCTCCTCTAAGGGGCTTTCAGAGGGCAGGTTATCTATAGTCCCACTATATTTACCAGAGATTCCATAGAGCCTGATGAAGATACTATTGATATAGTGGGAAAAAGAGTATGTTGAGGATCGTGTGATTACTATTTAGGAGGATACCATGGCAAGCATTCAATTGCTCTACGGTACAGAGGATCAGCTCATGAAGGAGCGCAAGCTTTCCATCCTAAGTCAGTATAGGGATATGGAGGTAGTTAATCTAACTGATGATAATAATCCCAGCCGAATCATGGAGCAGCTATCAGAAGACTCCTCTTTGGCGATAGTAAACTATTTTTGTCTTATTAATCCTGGTATCGTTAAAAAAACTGGTAAAAAAATAATGATGCCTGGCAGGGATTAAGGTCATTCCTCCTTAATTACCAAGGGGAGAATCCTGTCCTCATCATCTACCATGATGCAATTGATAAGCGTTTAAAGGAAAATAAGGAACTATTAGCGACCATTCCCAACGAAGAATTTAAGCGTCTTGAAGGGGGCAATTAGTCCAATGGATGCGTAAATATTGCCAGGAAAAATGACTATCACTTAACCCTTCAAGCACAAGACTATATATCACAATTGCTAGAAATTTGGGTAGATGTACCGGTTACTTTTATGCGCACAGAATTGGATCGTTTTTCTTGTTGTTAGGGGATAACAAGGAGATTGATAAGCCTTTTTTTAGAAGCTAATATATCGGACTTTGGGTCTAAGAATATATTTACCTTTTAAGGATGCCCTCTTACAGCGTGATGTTCATACACTCTTGGACTTATTCCCCTTTATCTTCTCGTATAAGGAAGTAGACCGGGCTATGTCCTATATAGAAGGTCAATTACGTCTGCAACTTATGGTATCGGAATGTAGGGGCCGCGGGGATGACTCTAACGCAGACCCAAGATCTGTTTAAACAAGAGGGATCAAAAACTAAGGCCTACCCTATTAAACTAGCCTACGAAGCGGCTCCTCGCATTCCCCGTAAGGCGCTGCGTAGCTTATTAATCGGCATGTATCATGTAGTGGCTACTAGTCGCATGGGGCAGGGGGATATAAGCACCTTTAGAGATTTAGTATTGTCGTATTGTGAGCAAGGAAAGGAGTAGGACTATGACCATTCGCTACCGGGTTGTCCCTAAGGATAAGTCTAAATCGGGCTTTTATGTAGCTTTCGATGCCAAAAAGTAACCGTAGAAGCGATTGATGCTCAGCTTTCATCCTTAACTAGCTTACAAAATAAACTGAAAGAATATTACGATAGTCACGGTATAGATGTAGAAGAAATCGAATCTAATGCGGGCGCCTCTTTCTGTTATGCTTGGACAGGGGATTATACGGGTTTTGACGTGCCAGAAACCTATGCTGGTGGTTGCGGTGTCTCTGATATTTTGGATGCTATTGAAGCCAAAAGATCGAGCTGAAAAAGAAAAGCGCCGTAAGGCTGAAGAGGCGGCTTATATTAAAAACTTTGCAAAAGAGCAAAAAAACGCCCTTTCCCTGTGTCCATTAATCAGGCCATAGATGAGGAAGAGGATGACTTTGTTCCCTTTGGAGACGACCAGGTTGAACTATCCTTTATGGATAATACTCCTGTTATTGTCGATCAGGTAGCACCAAGTTTGGCTACTAACAGCACTAAAAGTACAACTAAAGGATCCGCTTCCTCCCTATGGATCTGGCCCTTCCTCCTATACAGGAAGTAGTAAGTATCCGCAACGGCAACCTCGCACCAAGGACCAACCAACAGCAGAAGGCAATATTTTAGGCCCCTAAAATTGAGGGGAACCGGTGACTATTATGTCTATCGTAGAAGATACTCCTAATGTTGTCTTTGAAGGGACTATAGTAGGTTTAGAACGGCGAGACCTTAAAACTGGAAAGTCCATAGTTACCGGTTCTATTGTGGACAAAACCAACTCTATGCGCTTCAAAAAGTTCTTTACTAGCATTGAAGAAGGATCTGATTTTCGAAGGCAAGCTCAAAAACGCATTTGCTTCGTATGCAAGGGTCTGTAGAATACGATGAGCGATTTGAAAAAGATTATGTCATGAATCTTCGGTCTGTCCAAGAGCTATCTGAAGAAGAAAACCTCCGGGAAGACCATGCAGAGGTTAAGCGTGTAGAGCTTCATCTCCATACCAAGATGTCCGATAAGGACGCCTTAGTAGAGCTAAAAGACCTCTTTAAGACTGCTAAACGATGGGGTCATCCTGCCGTAGCCATCACGGACCATGGGGTGGTACAAACCTTCCCAACGGCTCAAATTCTATCTAAGGAAACAGGTGTTAAGTGCATTTATGGGGTGGAAGGCTATCTGATTCCCGATAAGGAGATGCTCAAGGCAGACCGTCAGCACTTTAAACGCTATCACATTATCATCTTGGCCAAGAACCAGGTTGGCCTCCGTAATCTTTATAAATTGATTTCCATATCCCATATAGATTACTTTAAGGGCCGTCCTTGCTTGCCAAGAGAGGTCATCGAAGAACATCGGGAAGGCCTTATCATTGGCTCAGCCTGTGAAGCAGGTGAACTCATGCAGGCTATTGTCCATAATCGACCAGAAGAAGAAATTTTACAAATTGCTTCCTTCTATGATTATTTGGAAATCCAGCCCCATACTAATAACCTCTTCCTTACCAGACCTTCTAAAAAAAGTACCCAACCCCTTTGGTACCTGACGAAGAAACACTTAAGGAATTTAATAAGGTTATCGTTGACTTGGGAGATAAACTTAATAAGATGGTCGTTGCTACCTGTGATGTCCACTACTTGAATCCCGAAGATAAGATCTACCGAGAAATTATGTTGACCGCATCGGGTTTTTACCGATGCTCATGAACAACCAGACCTACATTTGAGGACGACAGAAGAAATGTTAGCCTCCTTCGACTACTTATCTCCAGAAAAAGGCCTACGAGGTAGTTGTAACTAATACCAACAAGGTCAACGACATGTGCGATGTTCTCCAGCCAGTTCCTGCGGGGACTTATTCCCCTAAGATTGAAGGAGCTGATCAAGCTCTGACTGATATGTGTTACCGAAATGCAGAAGCCATCTATGGGTCACCTTTGCCTGAACCGGTTAAAGACCGCCTAGACTACGAGCTTAAGTGTATCATCGATAACGGCTACGGAGTACTCTACTACATTGCCCATAAGTTGGTTAAAAAAATTCCTTAGATAATGGCTATTTGGTGGGTTCTCGTGGATCCGTAGGCTCCTCTTTTGCTGCTACTATGGCTGAAATCACGGAAGTTAATCCGCTACCACCACACTATATCTGTCATAATCCTGAATGTAAGCACTCCGAGTTCTTCCTTAATGGGGAGTACGCAGGGGCTTTGACCTACCACGAAAAAAATTGTCCTAAATGCGGTCAACCACTTGGTTGTGATGGTCATGAAATTCCATTCGCCATCTTCTTAGGTTTTAACGGAGACAAGGTACCTGATATCGACCTGAATTTCTCCGGTGACTACCAAGGCAAGGCACATAAGTACACGGAAGAGCTCTTTGGTCGTGATAACGTATTTAAAGCCGGTACTATCGGTACATTGGCAGATAAAACCGCCTTTGGTTATGTTAGAAAGTACGCCGAAATCAATGGCATTCAAGCCCGGTCAGGCTACTATGAAATGTTAGCCAAAGGGATTTACAGGTGTTAAGAATACAACTGGTCAGCACCCTGGAGGTATCATCGTATGCCCACGGGATATGGACGTCCACTACTTTACACCTATCCAGCATCCTGCTAATAAAAAGGAATCTGGTGTATATACGACCCATTTTGACTACCATTCTATCCATGACTGCATGACTAAACTTGATATTCTTGGTCATGATGATCCTACTATTATCCGTATGTTGGAGGATCTAACAGGTATCGATGCTAAGACCATTCCCTTTGACGATCCAGCGACCTTGAGTCTCTTCTCCTCTACAGAGGGATCGGTCTTACGCCTGAACAATTACAGGGAGACAAGGTAGCCTCTTTAGCTGTACCAGAATGTGGTACCAAGTTCGTACGGGGCATGTTAGAAGACTCTAAACCACAACATTTCTCGGACCCTAGTGCGGATTTCCGGTTTCTCCCATGGGACTAATGTATGGCTAGATAATGCACAAAACCCTAATCACAGAAGGAATCTGTAAATTAAACGAAGCCATTTCCACCCGGGATGATATCATGAACTATCTTATGCACAAGGGAATTAAAACCTAAAACCTGCTTTTTCAGTTATGGAAAAACGTTCGTAAGGGTAAGGGATTGATGCAAAAGGTAAAGATACCCATTATGAAGAGGAACTACGGAAGGGCAATATTCCTGAATGGTTCATTGAATCGTGTAAGAAGATTTCTTATCTCTTCCCGCGTGCCCATGCAGTGGCCTATGTTATGATGGCCTTCCGTATTGCTTGGTTCAAGATTAATCATCCACTAGCCTTCTATGCAGCCTACTTCTCCATTCGGGCCAAGGCCTTCGATATCAAGATCATGACGGGAGACCTTACTACGCAATTGACGGAATTTCGCCGCATCAAGGCACTGGATAAAGCTGCCTCTCCGGTGGAACAAAAATCTGATGAAGGAACTGGAAGTATCTATGGAAATGTATCAACGGGGCTACCGTTTCTCCACAGTAGATCTTATGCAATCCGATGCCAAGCGCTTTAAGATTGTAGATGGCAAACTTTTGCCGCCATTTATTATGGTCGATGCCCTAGGGGAAAAGGTAGCAGAAGCCATCGTAGAAGAACGGGAAAAGAAACCATTTATCTCTCTAAAGACTTGCAACGCTGTTGTAAGGTTTCCCAAAGTATCCTTGAAACCATTAAGGATATTGGGGAGCAGGGGATTTGCCAGATGACGAACAAATGTCCTTATTTGGTTAACCCTTTTTATTTTCAGTAATAGATAGTAAAAAGACCCTAATCTAATAGGTTAGATCTTTTACTTATTTATATTTGATAGAACTTTTTATTAAATAAAACAAAAAGCACTGGCTCCTTAGAACCAGTGCTTTTACCATATTACTTAACCCAAGATACAACCTCATCCATAGGGCGACGTGTTTTTAGGGACGACTTGGCCCTTCCTTGCGATAACCAAAGGCCATCATAGCGGCCATGCCAAAATGCTTAGTATCGTAGAGACCTTCTTGGTCACCAAAGAGACCATCTAGCTCTTTTTTTGTTAAAGCCTTCAATAGCTAGTGAATCAATACCTTTTTAAAGCGGCAACTGTCATCATATTGCCCATAACAATATAAGCTTGTTTAGCGGCCCAATCAAAGGTAGACTCTTCTGATTTATAGAAGCCAAAGTCAACATTACCATGATTTTGAATAGCGCCTCTATAAGCCGTGTATAGATCATCTGGAAGTTGCTCAATATCCTTCATAATATGGTCTAGATAAGGGCTGCCTGGCTGTAAATCAGCAGCACGCCGTGCTAGGAGAAAGACAAAATGAGAGGCCTCCTTAACGGCTTTTTTTGAGCACCCCAGGCATGATCAAAAATCATTTGACGATACTTGGGATTTTGTACAACTAAGAGGGAAAATGGTTCCAAACCAAAGGATGTAGGGGAGAGGCGGGCTGCTTCCAAAATAAGTGCAAAATCTTCTTGTGAGATTGTCTTATGAGGATCGAACTTACGGCAGGCAAAAGCGAAAGTTAAAGGCCCTCAAGAATTTGTTTATTAATGTCAGTCATAGTGACCTCCTATAATTATATTTAAAAAAATATTGATATATTTATTATAGCATAGGTAATTATAAACTATAATCATTATCAAATTCTCAGCTAAGTTCTTGCAGAAATATACTACAAGTGCTACTATAAATACATAAGATTAGTCTTTGGGGTTAGGTGCAATTCCTTACCGGCGGTATAGTCCGCGACCCGAATGGGATGAATCGGTGCGATTCCGATACCGACAGTAAAAGTCTGGATGAGAAAAAGACGAGTAGATGCAATCGGCATAACCATGAGGAACTATTCTTTAATAGTTCCTCTTTTTTAGGTGGTGAAGAAATGACTGACAAAGACTATATGCAAGAAGCCATCAATCTAGCCCGGTTAGGGGCCGGTTTTACCGCTCCTAATCCCATGGTAGGGGCTGTGGTTGTGAAGGATGGCGTCATTGTCGGAAAGGGTTACCATCATAAATACGGTCAGGCACATGCGGAGGTGGAAGCCTTAGCCATGGCTGGATTACAAGCGCAAGGCGCTACCTCTACGTGACATTAGAACCTTGTGCTCATTATGGCAAGACACCACCTTGTGCCAATCGCGTTGTAGAAGCGGGTATTAAAACGAGTCGTGATAGGTTCTGTAGATCCTAATCCACTTGTTGCGGGAAAGGGCATTGCCATATTAAAAAGCTGGAGGAATCCAGGTCGATCGGTCTTCTTTAGAGGATATCTGTATAGATCTAAACCAAGACTTCTTTACCTTTTATTCAAACTAAGAAGCCTTATATAACATTAAAGTCAGCCATGTCCTTAGATGGTAAAAATCGCTACTAGGTCTGGTCAATCCCAATGGATTACCAACGAATCAGCCCGCGCTGATGGGCATGTACTAAGGGCCAAACACCAGGCTATGATGGTTGGTATTGGAACCATTCTATCGGATGATCCATCTCTCAATGCGAGAACCACGTCGCAAGCGGTTTATGGCATAGATCATCATCCTATCCACCAGCCAGATGTCATCATTTTGGATTCTTTGGGACGAACACCGCTGGGTGCTAAGGTCTTTCAAGAGGCAGGGCGTCAAGTTCTGATTTTCGTCTCAGAAGAGTGCTCCATGGGGGCCCGTGATGCTTTTACAGGACTTAGGTGCTCAAGTCATTGAGGTAGCTGCTCGAGAGGGAGTCTTAGATTCTAGAGGAAATCCTTCTCACCCTCGGCCAAATGGGGTATATGTCCGTCTTGGTAGAAGGAGGGTCCGCACTCTTGGCATCCTTTGCAGAAGAGGAGGCCTTTGATGCCATCGTAACCTATATCGGTAATGAGGTTATTGGCGGACTTGAGGCCACACCTGCTTTAGGTGGTCGCGGGTTTGCTAGTCTAGAGGATACACCGCAGTTGACTTTTTAAATCGGTAGTTATCATCGACAATAATATAAAAATCATCGCAGAACGAAACGGAAGGGAGGGCGCCTATGTTCACAGGGATCATTGAAGAAATCGGTTTCATCAAGGGAATACGAAAAGGTCCTAAATCCATTGCCCTCACCATTAGTGGTAATCGGATTTTTCTGACCTAGCTATCGGCGATTCCGTCTCAGTTAATGGGGTTTGCCTTACAGCCACTTCCATTAAGGATCATAGCTTTACTGCTGATGTCATGCCAGAGACCATGAAGCAAACTAATTTTGGCCTCCTGCAGGTGGGAGATCCGGTTAATTTAGAGCGCGCTATGGCAGCTAATGGACGCTTCGGCGGCCACATGGTAGCTGCGCATGTAGATGGTAAGGGTCAGGTCTGTGGCATAGAAAAGAATGACAATGCTATTATCTTTACCCTTAAAGCCCCTAAGGTCATTATGGATTATGTCATTTATAAGGGATCAATAGCCATTGATGGCATTTCTCTTACCGTTATGAGGCGCACTGATTCCACATTTTCTGTATCTATTATCCCTCATACGCTAGGGGAAACGATTTTTGGCCTATGCCAAGATGGGAACCCAGGTCAATTTAGAAAGTGATATAGCAGGCCGCTATATACGGCATTTTATGAAACTGGGCGCAGAGGAAAATAAACAGTCAAAGGATAAACAAGTAACAAAGATATGTCCACCTTGCTGGTGGAGAATGGTTTTATGTAAGGAGTTATAAGTATGGCAAGCCAATTAAATACAATTGAAGAAGTCCCTACAAGATGTGCGTCAAGGTAAACCAGTTATCATCGTAGATGATGAAAACCGTGAAAACGAAGGGATATAGTCATCGCTGCTCAATTTGCCTCCCAAGAGACCATCAATTTCATGGTTAAAGAGGCTCGTGGGATTGTCTGCACACCCTATGCGGCGGGAGGCCTTAGCTCATCTAGATATTGAGCCTATGGTAACCCATAATACCGATAACCATGAAACCGCCTTTACCGTATCAGTAGACCACGTGGATACTACTACAGGTGTATCTCCAGCAGAACGAGCTTACACCATGCAAAAACTCATCGATCCTGCATCCAAATCAGAAGACTTCCGTCGACCAGGCCATGTATTCCCACTCATTTATAAAAGAGGGAGGGGTTTTTGGTTCGAAACGGCCATACAGAGGCATCTCTTGACCTTTGTCGCCTTGCTGGTCTCAAGGAAGCGGCGGTAATTTGTGAAATCACCAAGGACGATGGGTCCATGTCTCGTTTGCCAGATCTCTTGGCCTTTGCACAAAAGCACGATCTTAAAATTGCTTCTATAGCAGACCTCCAAGACTATCGTAAAAATCCATGAACCTCTTATTGAATTAGGGGCTAAGGCTGGTCTTCCCACCTGCTTTGGAGATTTTCCAAATTTTAGTCTTTAAAAACTCTTTAGATGACAAGGAACACTTGGCTATTGTGAAAGGGAATGTGAAAGGCAAGAAGGATGTTCTCCTTCGCATACATTCAGAATGCCTTACTGGTGATGTATTTGGTTCCAAGCGCTGTGACTGCGGTGAACAGCTTCACAATGCCCTCCACAGGATTGAAGATCAAGGGGAAGGGGTTGTCATCTACATGCGCCAAGAAGGACGTGGTATCGGCTTAACCAATAAAATTAAGGCTATGCACTTCGGAAGAAGGGCTAGATACAGTAGAAGCCAATGAAAAATTAGGCTTCCCTGCAGATATGCGGAATATCATTTAGCAGCTCAAATTATTCGCTACTTGGGCATTGAATCCATCCGTCTTATGACCAATAATCCAGCTAAGACTCATGGCCTTGAAGATTTGGGTATCAATATATCAAACAGAGAGCCTATCGTCATCGAAGCTAATGATGTTAATAAGGACTATCTTCATACAAAGGCCGTAAAGATGGGCCATCAATTGGATGATTAAGAAAATTAGATTTGAAGGAGTATAACAATGAGCAATACAATTTCTCTCGTAAAAAGAAGGTAAACTAGTTGGTACTGGCAAGAAATTTGCCATCGTCGGCTCTCGTTTTAATGAATTTATCACTTCCAAATTGATTGGTGGTGCCATGGATGCTCTTACCCGTCACAATGTATCCCCAGAAGATATCACTACCATTTGGGTACCTGGGGCTTATGAAATTCCTTTGATTGCTCAAAAGGCCGCTAAATCTGGCAAGTATGATGCAGTTATCTGCGTAGGAGCTGTTATTCGAGGTGCCACTAGTCATTATGATTATGTATGTAACGAGGTGGCTAAGGGAATTGCTCATGTATCCTTAGAAACAGGTATTCCTGTTATGTTTGGTGTGGTTACAACAGAGAACATCGAACAAGCTATTGAACGGGCTGGTACTAAGGCCGGCAACAAGGGCTTTGACGTAGCGGTAGGTGCCATCGAAATGGTTAACCTTCTCGAAACCATCTAAGAGCATAGACCTTTTCTAAGATGATATAATATCTATACAGGGCCTTGAGGATACCCCTCAAGGCCTTCTATTTGTAAAAGGAGAACCTATGGATTTCATTAAACGATATACAACAAAAGAAGGGGTTCGTTTGGCAGTGGCTGTAACAACAGCTACCGTTGAAGAGGCGCGCCAGCGTCATGATTTATGGCCAGTTGCTACGGCTGCTCTTGGTCGGTCTATGACAGGAGCCCTTCTCATGGCAGGGGACTTTAAGAATCATGAAAACGTATCCCTTCGCATTCAGGGAATGGCCCCTTGGGTGTCATTCATGTTGATGCCTTTTCCGATTCCACAGTTCGGGGGTATGTGGACAATTCCCATGTGGATGTCCCCTTAAGCGGGCGGGTAAGCTAGATGTAGGGGCCGCTGTTGGGAACCAAGGGGAAGTTAAGGTTACCCTGTTTTTACACAAATGGCTCAGGACTATACCTCTTCTAGCCCTATTCAATCAGGCGAAATTGCGGAAGACTTGGCCTACTACCTCTACACATCTGAACAAATTCCTGCAACTATTTCCTTGGGAGTTCTGGTCAATACAGACAACAAAAACCCAAGTAGCAGGTGGTTTCTTGGTACAAGCACTACCAGATGCAACCGATGAGGCTTTTGGCCCAAGTGGAAGAGAACATTAACAACTTAGGTCCTATTACCCAATACTTAGCAGGTAATCCTGATGGTAAGGGCTTAGCTGAACACGTCTTAGCCGGCTTATCCATGCAAGAAGTATTTGAGGCGCCAGTTGCCTTCAAGTGTACCTGCTCTCGAGATCGCTTTGAAGAGATTCTTATGACATTATCTGTCGCCGACAAGGAACACATCTTAGAGGACCCAATAACAGAGACCGTATGTCACTACTGCAATGAAAAATACACCTTCCCACGGCAAGAATTAAAAGATTTGTTCGAAGCTGCTAAGAAGGCTCACTAAGTTGGTCTCGGACCTATGAATTTCTAAGAGTGATAGACGAATCAGTAGCTAAAAGTAGCCGATAGGTAAACCTATCGGCTTTTTTTATGCACCTAATGACTTAATTAAGTGATGGACAGAGGCTGTCATATGGTAGAATAAGGTATATCCATTGTTTGTTCTGACAAGGAGAGAACCATGAATAAAATCGCAGTTATTGGTGGCACTGGTGTGTATGATCCATCAATGTTTGAAAATATTTCTGATCATTCCTTATTGACTCCTTATGGAGAAATCCATTATACAGAGGGGACTTATAAAGGAAAAATCTGTAATCTTCCTTGCTCGTCACGGTAAGAGCCATTCTATTCCTCCTCATAAGATTAACTACCGAGCTAACATTTGGGGCCTAAAAAAAATTAGGTGTTACCTTTATCGTCTCCACTACTGCAGTAGGATCCTTGAATCCTGAATTTAAGCCAGGGCACTTTGTATTAACTGACCAGTTTTTAGACTTTACCAAGAGCCGCATCACCACCTTCTACGATGGGGAAGGTCGACCAGTGGCCCACTTGGATGTAACTAATCCCTACTGCCCAGAACTACGTGATATGATTATGGCTGCTGCTAAGGAACTGAAACTCAATGTCCATAATGGTGGTACCTATGTCTGCACGGAAGGCCCACGCTTCGAAACACCTGCAGAAATAAAGATGTTCCACATGTTAGGTGGCGACACTGTGGGCATGACCAATGTACCAGAAGTTAACTTGGCCAATGAAGCGGAAATGGCCTATGTTACCATCTCTATGATTACAAACTTTGCTGCAGGCATTTCCCTGAGGCTTTGACGCATAGCGAAGTAGTGGAAATGATGGGCCAAATGGCCGAAGAATTAAAGGCACTTATTCTTAAAACCATTGAAGCTATCGACGTAGATGCTATCTATGCTTGCCATAATCGCATGTACGAGTATGGTGGTTTCCAACTTGAGGCCCAAAAAAATAATGAAAAGCATTGAATGGACAGGACAAGAATTGATTCTTTTGGATCAAACCCTCTTGCCAACACAAATTAAATACATTTCTATAACTGATTGGCGAGTGCTAGCAGAAGCTATCAAAAATGCTTCGCGTTAGAGGGGCTCCTGCCATTGGTATCAGTGCAGCCTATGGCCTTGTTTTTAGCGGCTCGTGAGGCAGCTAAAGAAAAAGGAATCAATCACTAGTTCTCTTCCGTTCTTACGCAGAAGCTCTAGCGGCCACTCGTCCTACAGCCATCAACCTCATGTGGGCTGTTAACCGCATGCTTAAGGTGGTCGAGGGAAAAAGATGCTATAGATAAACAAGCAATCCAAGGCTTAGAAGTGGAAGCTAAGACTATCCATCAGGAAGACTTAGCCATGAACCAAGCTATGGGGCAATGGGGGGCCTCTTTGTTCAAGGGGGCCTCTAAGATTCGTATACTTACTCATTGTAATGCAGGAGCCCTGGCTACTGGTGGTTGGGGAACGGCTCTAGGGCGTCATACGCGAACTCCATAAGCGAGGGCAACTAGAAGAGGTTTATGCCGACGAAACAAGACCACTTTTACAAGGGCTCGCCTTACCGCTTTCGAACTCAAGGAAGATGGGATTCCCGTGACCCTACAAACGGATAACATGGCTGCGTACACCATGCAACAAGGCCTTATTGATGCAGTTATTGTTGGTGCAGATCGGATTACTAAGGAAGGGATGTGGCCAATAAGATTGGAACCTATGGCCTAGCTGTCTTAGCCAAAGCCCATGGGATTCCTTTTCTATGTTGCCGCTCCTTATTCTACCTTTGATTTCACAATGGATAAGGGCGAAGGCATTCCTATCGAAATGAGAAATCCTGAAGAGGTGTGGAATTTCTACCATGTTCAAACGGGTCCAGAAGGAGTGAAGGTGCTCAATCCGGCCTTTGATGTGACGCCTCACGACCTTATAACAGCCATTATTACAGAACGAGGTGTCTTGCAGCCCGACTATAAGAAGTCTATAGAAGACCTTAAATCCCAGGTTCAAGGTTGAAAGAGCCCAGAATTTTGAAGCCTTTTATAGCATAAAATGACTGGCGAAAGCACTCATAAAGGTGTACCATAAGTTTTGTTGATAATTCTAATTTAACTAACGAGGTAATAGAGATGGATTCTTTAATTCGTGATATTAATTTGGCTCGGAAGGACGTAAAAAGATTGAATGGGTATCCAACTTCATGCCAACCCTTAATGCATTGGGTGACCAATCTCGAAAAGGAACAAACTTTCAAAGGACAAACTGTAGTTGTATCTGTTCACTTGGAAGCTAAAACTGCTTATCTTTCCACCATCTTGAAACGGGGGTGCTGATGTTATCGTCACGGGTTCCAATCCTTTGTCTACCCAAGATGATGTAGCAGCGGGTCTCGTAGATATGGGGCTTACCGTATACGCTTGGCATGACTGTAGCGAAGAAGAATATTTCATGTTCCTCAACAAGGCATTGGACCACAGCCTCATATCATCATTGATGATGGGGGACTTGGTCAACCTCCTTCATACTAGCCGCAAAGATGCTCGCGAGCGCCCTCGTTGGCGGTTCTGAGGAAAACCACTACAGGTGTCCTTCGTCTTCATGCCCTTGAACATGCAGGCAAGCTTGAATTTCCTATGATTGCTGTAAACGATTCTAATTGTAAATACCTCTTCGATAATCGCTATGGTACAGGCCAATCCGTATGGGATGGCATTATGCGTACCACCAATCTCACCGTAGTTGGTAAAAAAATGTTGTCGTTGCTGGCTATGGCTGGTGTGGCAAGGGTGTAGCTATGCGGGCTAAAAGGCTTGGGGGCTCATGTTTTTTTGTTACAGAAGTTGATCCTATCAAGGCTATCGAAGCTGTATTTGATGGATTCACAGTACTTCCTATGATGGAAGCGGCTAAAATTGGTGATATTTTCATCACTGTGACAGGCTGTAAAAGATGTTATTACGAAAGAACACTATGCTGTTATGAAGGATAAGGCCATCATGTGTAATGCAGGTCACTTCGATTGTGAAGTTAATGGCGTTGACTTAGCTGAAGTGGCAGTATCCCACAAGAATGTTCGAAAGAATATCGAAGGCTATGAAATGACTGATGGCCGTACCCTTTACTTGTTAGCCGGAGGTCGTTTAGTCAACCTGGCTGCAGGTGATGGTCATCCTGCAGAAATCATGGACTTGTCTTTCGCTATGCAAGCGTTAGCGGCAGAACATCTTCTCAAACATGGCAAAGACTTAAAAATAAAGTCTATGTATTGCCGCTCGAACTCGATCAACGAGTGGCTGCTATCAAGCTCCAATCCATGGGCTATGGCATTGATACTCTGACACCTGAACAAGTGGCCTCACCTCACAGAAGCCCACTAATCATCCAATCTATTTAGGTCCAAAAGTTTGGCCTCATTCGCTCAGCGGATGGGCCTTTATTCTATTATAATAAAATCATAATAATAAGGCATGAGGAGATTGGATACAATGGCTAATTTCGATATTTTTAATCCACCATGTAGACATCCTTTGTGGCCATGAAACCATACACAATGGGGGCCATCGCTATCAAGGATGGATACATAAATAAAATCTATACCCAAGACCAAATGGACTCTGTCTGGGATGACCTAAAAAGGATCTGCTAAGGACTTGATTGATGGAAAGGGCCGTTTGGCTACGCCAGGTCTTATTAATACCCATACCCATATTGCCATGGGGCTTTTCCGAAACTATGCAGATGATTTGGAGCTCATGGACTGGTTGGAGAATGCTATTTGGCCAACAGAAGCCAAGCTACCGACCAATGGGTAAAAGTGGGGGACTCAATTGGGGATTGCCGAAATGCTTCGGTCTGGGACTACCACCTTCTCCGATATGTACTTCTTCATGGATACAACTGCTAAGGGAGTTAAGGAAACTGGATGCGGGCGGTCTTATCTCGTGGTCTCAGCCGGTGTAGCACCTACAGCGCAAGTTGCCTTAGTAGAAAATGCCGATCTTTACCGTACTTGGCATGGCTATGATCATGACCGCATCAAGGTTCTCTTAGGGTCCCCATGCCCCTTATACTTGTCCGGACTCCTATATGGAAGAGGTCATCGCCTTGTCACACGAAATTGGTGCTGGAATCCATATGCACTTGTCCGAAACAAAAAGGGAAGTGGATAATGTTATTAAAGCAACAGGCAAAACCCTATTGCCCATATGCATGAATTAGGCCTCTTCTACAATGGCGCTCTAGCAGCCCACTGTGTCCACATTACAGAAGAAGATATGGCTATCATGAGAGATAATCATGTAGCAGTAGCCCATAATCCGCAATCCAATCTCAAGTTGGCCTCTGGTATTGCCCCTGTGCCAGAAATGGTTGCTGCGGGCATTACTGTTGGTCTAGGCACAGATGGATCTGCTTCTAATAACAATGCAGATATGCTTTGAAGAAGTACGTCTAGCTGCTATGTTGCATAAAGGTCGCCTCTACGACCCCTAAAGCTGTTCCTGCCCACATGGCTTGGGATATGGGTACGCTAGAAGGGGCTAAGGGCCCCTTGGCTATGATGACTTGGGGCTCATTAAGGAAGGCTATCGGGCGGATATCACTCTATAATACAGACCAGGTTCATTGATGCCACGTTACCATGATATTTCAGCCCCTCGTATATTCCGCCAATTCTGCAGACGTAGAAACATCTATTGTTGCTGGAAAGATTCTCATGCATAATAAGGAACTTTTAACGATTGACGAAGAACGATTAGGGTTTGAAATCGCTAAGGCTCAAGCATATTTTTAAAAATTAAGATGACGCGCATTACGAAAGATCGTTTTATCAATAATTATATCCTTTTGGACATAGTAGTCACTATTATTATTCTATATAGAAAATGCCATAAGGTCTCCTAAAAACTAGTTATATAATAAGAGGATATTTGTATGCTAACTAAAATAATTCGCTCTCTCTTTTTTTCTTGGCCTTACTTCTTGTCTTGTCACTAGCAGGATGCAGCTTTTGGACCATTAAATAAGATCCCTGTCATCTCAGCCACACTTTGAAGGTCGTTGGATTGCTTATTCTGGTTATACGCTAGATAATGTAAAGAACCAAATGGATACACCAGTCTTTACCTTAACTTTAACCCCTAAAAATGATACTAAAACTATCTATACTGTTGATTTAACGGCTTATAATTACCAATTTACTACCCCTAACAATCAACCATCTATTCAATCTATTCAGATGGTAGGGGATATCAAGGAAGCCCATCTAGATTTTTTTCTACGGCCCTTGTAAGATTAGTTAGTGTGAAAGATTTACCGGGCTCTGTAGATGAATCTAACCCTAATTTGATCAAGCTAAATTTAGAAAATTCACCGGCGTCTAAACATCCCTCTATGATCCTAAGACAGATACCCTTCAATGTATGGACCAAACCTTTAAACGGATAGAACAAAGCAACAGCTTACAAGCCACCCTAGATCAATATAAGCAGGACGTTAAAGCTGCCACTGATAAGTACCTAGAAGAAGTAGGCAAAGCTGCTAACCCCTAAAACTAAATTTATCGTAACTCTATACCTTTAAGGATGATCTCCTTAAAGGACAACAATAAGTCAAAACTTTTTAAAGGGGCTGTAAGAAAACAGCCCCTTTTCGTATCTATAGAATTTGTCATGGAAAGGTATTGTATCAGATACATATATTATTAACAATCAATTAGAACGCTGATGATAGTCTGTAAATTCCTAATAAAAATCAAAAATCAACTTATAGAGTTGACCTTGTTTGATCGATAGAAATAGTTACAGGTGCTGATAATTTAGCCTCTAACCAAGCTTTTTATTCGTTTTAAATCTGCATCAGATATAGTGGATGTAGTATGGATAATCACCATATAGCGACTCGCTTTTTAGGCTGTTCTAGATTATCTATTAAAGGCATGCCTTCCACTTTGCTTACAAACGGGAATAACGCCTTTGCTTCAGCTTCTGTCGTTTTCATAGTATTTATAGTTTCACTTACTAATTGATAAGTCGGCTGGTATAGATTATTCAATTTTTTATATCTTTCAAGATTCTCTGAAAGATTTATTCAAGTTCGTCTTATCCATAGTAGATTTTTCTCATCTATGCTAGTAATAAATCGTAATGTATAATGCTGCAAGTACTTATCCTTCTGTAACATATCATCCAACTGGGATTCCTCCTCTGAAGTTACAGGAGTGCCTATAACTACTATATCTACTTGCTTATTCGTTCGATCCAATGAATAATTAATCACTTGTCGACGTCCATCTTGATTAATATCATTCTTAATAAATTGCTCTATATGATTTGACATAGATTGCTTGATGATCATATCATAGCCTGCATAAATACTTGGTATAGAAATAATAAGACCAATCACAAGAAATATTAGCTGGTTACGACGATTAACCACTTCTGCTTCTTTACGGAATGGCAAACGATATACACCCTTTTAAAACAATAAAAGATGCAAAGAAGATGAAAAATGCATTTATAAAGAATAGATAACCAGCCCCAAAGAAATAGTGCCAATTTCCATTAGCAAGTCCATATCCTGCCGTACATAGTGGTGGCATAAGTGCAGTCGCAATTGCAACACCTGGTATAACATTATCTAAGGTCTTACGCGTTTGCCCAACAATCCCGGCTAACCCACCAAACATAGCAATGAATACATCAAAAATAGTCGGTTCTGTACGCGCTAATAGTTCAGATGTAGCCGTCTGAACGGGGGAAATATAAAAATATACAGTAGATGCCAAAACAGCAATCGTAATTTGTAAGGACAATTTTAAAATAGCACTTTTTACAACTGTAAAATTAAGCGTAGCGAAGCCAAAACCAGTTGCTAGAATAGGTCCCATCAACGGCGATATAAGCATAGCACCAATAATAACGGCTGTACTATTCATGTTCAACCCAATAGAGGCGATAAGCATGGAGAGGATCAGGGTAACCATCGCAGGTCCCTTTAATATTAGCCTCGCCTATCAACCTTTTTAGCAATAGTTGCATCATCAGCGCGATCAATATGTAAATTAAAGTATTTATTTAATTCCATTCTTCCTCCTTATAATTTCATCAAATCTGCAAAGGTCCTTACGGTACCTTTTAATACTTAGAGTCATCAAAGGAGCTGTAACAAAACCAGCCCCTTAAATCTAAAAAAGTTATTAGTTTATTATATGAAATAAACTAATAACTTTTGTGTATTTCTAAACAAAAAGGGTCCCTGAGGGAGCCTTTTTCGTTGGTATAATTAAATTATTAACAAAAAAACCATACCAATGGACCTTATTATACCAAACTAGTAATGCCTCGCCAACTAGTTTTACCATTGGATTATGGCATTTTGATAAAAGAAACAGCGCCTGTGCGGTTACTCGATGTACAGTTGTACAATAGATATATTAATGAATCTATTTTCACGTTAATGGAAGCTATTGGAAGACGTGATACCTTAACATTCAATGAAGTCTTTTTATATGTGCAAAAGGTCGTAAATTAAAAGAGAGGAGATAGTATGTCTATAGAAAAAAAGGAACTTTACCCATATTAGCCATGTGCTACGATTTTTGATAAAACCTTAACACCTGACGATATGCAGGCCCAAGGCTTTATACAATCAGTTGGTTTTGATGTAGATGAATTCTGGGCAGAGGCCAACCAAATGGCGGTAGAAAACAACATGGATGGGAATTTGGCCTATATGTACAAGATGCTAGTAGAATCAGAGGGCAGCTCATCGTCAAAAAGAAAAATCTCATGGACTATGGGGCCAAAGTTCAACTCTATCCAGGCGTAGCTACTTGGTTCAAAACGGATATGCCAATATGGTCTTGATCATGGTGTCCAAATTGAACACTATATCATTTCTTCAGGCCTCAAGGAAATGATAGAAGGGACGCAAATGGCTAAAGAGGGGGACTTTAAGAGGATTTATGCATCTGCCTTTTACTACAATAAAAAGGCGTTGCTAAGTGGCCTGCTCAAGCTATCAACTATACCAATAAGACCCAATTTCTCTTCCGTATTCAAAAGGGAGTTTTTGGATATAAACGATTCAAGCGTTAACGACTATATCCGACCTGAAAATCAACGTGTTCCTTTCCGAAATATTGTCTATATGGGAGATTCAGATACGGATATTCCCTTGCATGAGCCTAGTCAATACGAATGGGGGACACTCCATTGGTGTGTATGATCCTAACAGCCTCGATAAGAGCAAGGTACAGCGCATGATGGTTCATAAACGCATTCGTCACTACGCACCAGCAGATTATCGAGAAGGGACAGAATTAGATTTCTTGGTTAAAACTATCATTCAACAAAACCGCTGCTCGGGAAAAACTAGAAAGAGCTTATGTAAAACAAATGAAAGAATCCTATGAAAAGGATAGTATATAATAAGAATATAAATGATCGTTAACTATTAAAAACGAGGTTTTACTTATGAAAAGCTTTTGACAAAAGCAGCTCTCTTAGCAGGACTTTCTATCTCTATTTTTGGGGTCAGTCTCAGGCTGAAGAATTCATGGCCCTTGATGATGGTAAAGGGATAACCCTTACTAATGAGCTAGGCATTGTTGTCGCCCCAGCTCAAAAAGAACCAAAAGAATTGCCTATGTAGGTGTCGAATCAAGCCCTCGCTTATGGTTCTTTTAAGCAAGGACAAAAATGAAGTCATTACCAACCTTAAGACTAAACAACAAATTGCTAAGGATGTTGATGCTATCATCTACCTGATTTTGATTACTTGGCTATCAAGAAAGCCGGGGACAAGGGATATAAACTCTACAGTACAGATGGGCAAATCTTACATGATCAAGTCTTTGATTCTGTAGATCCCATTTCTCAAAAACTTGTTATTAGGAGAGAGTAATGGGACTTGGCAACTCTACAGTATGCCAACGTTGGCTCTCATAGATCCAACTATTAATACCTGGATTCCTATGGATCAGGCTCACGTCATTATTGGTCTGAAAAATCCAGAAGGTCAAGGGACCAAAACTTCCTATGATCCACTGGCAGATAACTCTACAGAAAAAGGTTTATTACAACTATGGAGGGACACCTATCTCTAGAGACCAAGCAATCGCAGCCGCCAAGGAGGGTGAAGTTAAGAAGCAATCTGATTCACCGATTCCTGTAAAACCTAAGCTAAAAAGCGATGCTATACCCTATGCCAGACGGACTTAATAATGGGGCCCATATTAAAGAGGTTATCGCACCCTTTAGTGAAGGGATTGCCTTTGTTAAAAGCGGATAACAAGAAACAGTATGCCATCAATCCTAAAGGAGAAATCCTCTTTTCTGTGGATGAATATGACAGCATAGACCCTTATGATCAAGGATTAGCGTATGTAGGACGAAAAAAACAAAAATCCATGAATCTAGGCGGTATTCTCAATACTGTTCTAGTCGGAATATCTCTTGGTCATGGCTACGATGATGATTATTATTCCTTCCATCAACACAGACATTATTCTACCTATGTGGGGCCTAACTATGATTATAATGGCATCTGGATAGATACGGGCGCGTCTTACTCTTGGACCAAGTCTAAGCTTAAGCATGGCTATATTGACCACAAGGGATTGAAATTATATCTTCTAAAAAAATGATGCCGTAGGCCCCATCTCAGACCATGGAATCATGGTCTATAATAAGGGAAGTTTCGGGGTCTACAATAAGCAGGGACAGGCTATTATCCCAATGAACTATAGTGACATGCAATACTTGCCTCAGCATAAGGCCTACATAGTACAAGCAAAGGATACTAAGAAATATGGGGTAGTATCGGAAAATAATGAGGTTTTTATTACCACTTAACTACGAAAAAAAGTAGCTGTCGTATCTAAGGCCCAATTGAAGGCAAAGGTGGATAAACAATGGCATCTAGTAACACCAGCCTCAATGTATAAGTTATCTGCCTATGGCTATGACTCTATAGATCCCTATAGCAACATCAACAATAAATTCTACATTAATTCCTGCCACTAAGGATAAGGACCTCCTTATGATTGATGCTCAAACTGGTGCAGAACGCTTTTAGCTTACCAGAGAAATCTAAGAAGTAAAAAGACATTACCAAAAGAACATATCGTCTTTAAGGGTAAAAAAAGGTTATGGCGTCGTAAATTATAACGGCAAGGTTGTAGTAGAACCAATCTATAAACATATAACCATTGTAGAACAACCTAAAAAGTAAATAGGCTATCTATATAATGTGTCTCCTGAGGGAGAAAAGAAATAACTTCCGATAACGATATATTATCGGAAGTTATTTTTTTCTGGGAAAAATATGATAATTCTATATTCTAACCCTTGTTTCTACTCTTTTTTATACTATTAACCTTAAAATTTAATTATTCGCCTCTAAGGGCAATTTTAAAAATTTTATGAGTGTTTTCATTTAATTACATAAAAAGACATCCTAACTTGATATTTTTAGGTCAAATGTTAGGATGTCTTTTTATTCTTTTATTGTCCTCAATTTAATTGAGTCTATTCCTTACATGGGATTTGAGTATTATTTAAAATTTTCCCTTATAGGAATAGTTAAAGATCTTTTCTAAAAACTTTCATTCGAGATAAAGCTCTTTGTGATGGCCCAAGCAATAATCCCCATGATGATACCCAAGATAGCACCTACTACTACATCTGATGTGAAGTGTACGAAAAGGTATACACGAGCAAAGGCAACAAAGGCCGCAAAATAGGATGGCAAGGATACCCCAATAGACTTTTTAGGATTAACGCTACATAGACCTAGAAGTAAGGCTAGAGATGATGAGAAAGACCCTGTAGCATGACCAGATGGGAATGAATATGTGTGTGGATCTGGAGGCGTTGCAGGCAATACCACTTGAGGGAATTGTACAAATGGCCGTAAGCGCGCCACATGAGGTTTCAATGTTTGGTCGCCTACGATAAATACCAGAACCAATGACAGGAACATACCAAGACCTACCATGCGATATTTCTTTTGGGCCATAAGAATAATACTGATAATAATCCACAGCAATCCAGAGGAAGTTATTTTAGAAACCCAATAAGCCACAAAGGTAAGCCAAGACATAATCATATGATCTTGAATCCAAAAGGAAATCTTAGCATCTACCATGACGATACTAAGTATATTATGCATACCAATGAATTGGACAATAGATGCTAGTGCGCCATCAATCATAGTTACCTCGTTAAAAATTAATTAGTTAATTCAATGGAGCCTAGTAGAACACAAAAAAAGTCTCCATCTGATTCCTGTCTAAGTATTTTTTTGACAAAAACTATTCTACCATTCTCAGCTAGAATAGCAAAATCTTATTTACTCCTACCCTTAATAATAATTGTATCTTGCGGATCATAGATGGACTGGAAGGAGTCGTCATAAGCCTGCCCATCGGCTCTTACAATATGTCGCCATGTAGTCACTTCTAAGCCATCAGTCCCCTCTTCTATCCGATCCACTAGGAGATTTTTGATCAAACTTTGTTTGACTCCCATGAGGAAGGATTCTCTCATTCCCTACCGATATGGATACTTGAATGGGCTTATCTGTAGGAGATCCAATAATATAAATTGATAGAGTACCATTATCGATGGTAGACAAGATATAAATAGGATGACTGTAAGGATTTTTAAATTGAAAGTCCAAATATCCCCAGGCCACGGTTGCATCTCGTCCCTTAGGAATATAACCTACGGGCTCAAAGTGAGGTGTCCGCTCTACAATCTCCATACCTGATTCTAAGGCCGCATTAAAGAGGGTAGAAGAAACCTGACAAATTCCACCTCCTATGCCGGGCACTAACTTACCATCAATCATGACAGGAGCATCATCAAATCCCGCCTCAGCAGTCCGCTCTCCTACGACATCATTAAAGGAAAAAGTCTGCCCAGGACCCACAAGGGTACCTGTAATTTTAGCACTAGCTATATCAATATTGTGACTGCGACCGGTAGCAGAGGGTCAAAAAGCAGATTGATAGGACGCCAACAGACTGGTGAGACCCTCTAAGTCCTTAGCAGTTACCTTATAAGAGGACTCTTCTTGTACGTCCATATGTAGCTGGTTTAAGTCCCCTTGGTCTGCCTGTGAAACCAATTGATCTACTAAGGCCTGTACATTGACTACTTGGCCTGCCTTTTCTGGATGTAGGATAACCCTGTCCCTGGGGTGATAGGCTTAAGTAGGCATCATGACCATTAAGAAACATAGATTTACTAAGCTTTTCTAAATAATCGTAGGCTATGGGTTGATCTACTGTAAAGACTAAGTCCTTATGGACTGGGTAGATCAAGGCTAGTAAACGATTTCTTAGATACTGCAAAGGACTTGTCTCATAACCATAGGCCATGATAGCTTCATAGGTCTTATCCGGGTCAGCCCTTACCCCTAAATCTTCAAGCCTTAGCGTTTGACTCCCTTGTGGTGTAATCAAATTAATGGTTAGGCCTTTTATCATGAGATAGTCTATCTATCTCATACTGTAAAAGCTTCTGAATTTAGACCTGCAATGGACTGATCTTCTAAGTACATCCCATGAATGGGTCTCCCTGTAGGAATAAAGACATAGGCACTGGCTCCCCAGTAGGCTAAGGACTAATAAGCAAGTCAGGCAAACTATAATTGGTCGTTTTTCTTAAAGGAGTCATAAACACCACCTTATATAGGTAAACCGCAGGCAAAAACCTGCGGTTTAAAATCTCTCTTATGCTTCGTGGAAACGATAGCCCACACCCCATACAGTCTCAATGAACTTAGGGTTATTAGGATCTGGCTCAATTTTTCACGAATACGATTGACGTGAACGGTTACAGTAGCCGTATCGCCCAGGGCTTCAAAGCCCCAAACCCGCTCTAATAGGCGGTCCTTAGAGAATACTATACCAGGGTTTTTTTGCCATAAAGGCTAAGAGTTCAAATTCTCGGTTAGCCAACACTACTTCTGTACCATTAACCATAACCCTGACGGCGGTCTAATTGAATTTCCAATTCATCACAGACAATAACTTGTTTTTTTCCTCTTGTTGGGATTGGTTAGTCAACCGTTCATAACGAGCGATATGGGCCTTAGCACGGGCCACCAACTCATTAGGAGAAAATGGCTTTTACAATGTAATCATCAACACCTAGGCCTAAGCCACGGATCTTATCGATTTCTTCCGTCTTAGCTGTAACCATAAGGATTGGCGTTTCCTTAACTGTACGGATTTCTCGTACAATTTGGAAGCCGTCCATGGAAGGTAACATAATGTCACAAATAATCAAGGAATAATCATTAGCCAAAGCTGCTTCGAGGCCAGCCTTACCATCCGCCTTGAGTTCTACTTCATAGCCATTGGCTTCAAAGTAATCACGTTCCAATTCGGCAATGCCTGTAGTATCTTCAATAATTAAAATCTTACTCATAATAAACCTAAGTTCATTGAGACTGTATGGGTGAACTATCGTTTCCACGAAGCGCCAGAGAGAGATTTTAAACCGCAGGTTTTGCCTGGTTTACCCTACATATGGTGGTATTTTATGACTCCTTTTAAGAAAACGACCAATTATAGTTTGCCTGACTTGCTTATTAGTCCCCTTAGCCTGGAGCAGTGCCTATATCTTTATTCCCACCAGGAGACTGTTCATGGGATGTACTTAGAAAGATCAGTCCATTGCAGGTCGTTAAAACTGCAGTATGAGATAGATGAACTATCTCATGATAATCTAACCATTAATTTGATTACCACAAGGGGTCAAACGCTAAAGCGAAGATTTAGGGAATGAGGCTGACGGATAGAGACCTATGAAGCTATCATGGCTTATAGTTTATGAGACAGTCCTTTTTGCAGTATCTAAGAAATCGTTTACTAGCAGTCTGCCCAGTCCGCAAGGACTTAGTCTTTGATGAATCAACCCATGGCTTCTGATTATTTAGAAAAGCTTAGTAAATCTATGCTAACTTAATAGTCATGATACCTACTTAAACCTATCCACGAGGACGGGTTATCTGTCCAGAAAAGGCAGGCCAAGTAGTCAATGTACAGACATGGTAAGATCAATTGGTTTCACCGGAGCAGACCAAGGGGACAACCAGCTACATATGGACGTACAAGAGAGTCTCTTATAAGGTAGCTTTGCTAAGGACTTAGGGGTCTCACCGATCTGGTGGCGTCCTATCAATCTGCTTTTGACCCCTCTGCTTTACCAGTCGCAGTCACAATATTGATATAGCTAGTGCTAAGGTACAGGTACCCTTGTGGGTCCTGAACTTTTCGCTAATGATGTCGTAGGAGAGCGGACTGCTGAGACAGTACTCTGTCATGATTGATGGTGATTAGTGCCCGGCATGGGAGGTGGGCTGTCCGGGTTTCTTCTACCCTCTTTAATGCGGCCTTGAGAATCCAGGTATGGAGTTATTAGAGCGGACTTGCCCAGGCCGTAAGGAGGGTATAAGGGACGAGACTGCGCCGTGGCCTGGGGATATTTGGACTTTTCAATTTAAAATCACCCACAGTCATCTATTTATATCTGTCTACCATCGATAATGAGCTGCTCTATCAATTTATATTATTGGATCTCCTACAGATAAGCCCATTCAGTATCCGCCGGTGAGGGAATGAAGATCCTTCTCATGGGGAGTCAAACAAGTTTGATCAAATCTCCCTAGTGGATCGGATAGAAGGGGACTGATGGCTTAGAAGTGACTTCCATAGCGACATATTGGCAGAGCCGATGGGCGAGCATGACGTCCTTCAGTCCATCTATGATCCATAGTCCACAATTGTTATTAAGGGGTAGGAGTAAATAGTTGCTATTCTGGCGATGGTAGAATAGTTTTTGTCAAAATACTTAAACAGAAATCGAAGTGGAACTTTTAATGTACTACTAGGCTCAGATAACTAATTAATTTTAACAGTAACTATGATTGATGGCGCACTATATTGTCAATTCATTGGTATGTAATATACCAAACCATCTCATGGTGAATACTAAGATTTCCTTTGGATTCAAGATCATATGAACCATCTTGACTTACCTTTGTAGCTTATTGGGTTTCTAAAATAACTTCCCCTGGATTGCTGTAGTTATTATCAGTATTATTCTTATATTAAAGAAATATCGCATGGTAGGTCTTGGTATGTTCATCTCATTGGATACAGTATTTATCGTGAGCGAAAACATTGGCTCATGTGGCACGCTTACGACCATTATCCACACATATTCATTCCCATCTGGCGTTTATACTGCAGGGTCTTTCTCATCATCTCTGGCCCTTACTTCTAGGTCTGTCTTAGCGTTAATCTAAAAAAGTCTGGTATCCTTGCCAATCTATTTGCGACGCTGTTGCCTTTGCTCGTGTATACCTTTTATTACCTCCCCACATCAGTCTTAATGGGTACTTATCTTGGGTATCATCATGGGGATTGTGCTTGAACCATCATGAGCTTTATCTCGAATAAGGATTTTGAAAAGATCTTTGCTATTCTATGAAAATTTAAGTAATACTCAAATCCCATGTAAGAATAGACTCAATTAAATTGAGGACAATAAAGAATAAAAAGACATCTATCATTTGACCTAAAATATCAGGTTAGGATGTCTTTTAACCTCAATAAAGCATCATAAAATTTTAATTGCCCTTAGAGGCAAATAATTAAATTTAAGGTTAATAGTATAAAAAAATTAGAAACAAGGGTTGAATATAAATTATCAACTTTCAAAAATAACTCCGATAATATCGTTATCGAAGTTATTCTTCCTCCCTCCAGAGACACATATATAGATAACTATTACTTTTAGGTTGTTCTACAATGGTTAAAAATTTTATAGTGCAACCTTGCCGTTATAATTTACGACACATAACCTTTACCAAACACGACAGTCTTCAACTGGTAATATCTTTACTTCCTAGAATTTCTCTATTAAGCTAAACGTTCTGCACCAGTTTGACATCAATCATGGAAGTCCATACACATAGTGGCAGGAATAATAATTTATTGTTGATATTTATATAGGATCTATCAAGTCATAGCCATAAGCAGATAACTTATACATTGAGGCTGGTGTTACTAGATACATTGTTTATCCACCGCCTAAATTGGACGCCCAAATACGACAGCTACTTTTCATAGTTAAGTGGTAATAAAACCTCATTTTTCCGATACTACCCCATATTTCATAGTATCCTTTGCCTATACTTAGAGCCTTATGAGCAAATGCATGTCACTATAGTTCTTAGGATAATAGCCTGTCCTGCATTGAGACTGAAACTTCCTTATTATGAACCATGATTCCTTAGTTGAGATGGGGCCCTACGACATCATTTTAGAAGATAATTTCAATCGCAATAGTCAATATGTGTGTAGCAGACTTGGTCGAAAGTGAACATGTGTCTATCCAGATGCCATTATAATCATAGTTAGGCCACATAGGTAGAATAATGTCTGTGTTGATGGAAGGAATATATGTCATCATCTTAGCCATGACAGAGATGTTCGACTAGGTATTGAGAATACCACTTTAGATTCATGGATTTTGTTTTCGTCCTACATGCGCTAATCATGATGTAAGGGTCTATTTGTCTTCATCCACAGAAAGAGGATTCTCCTTTAAGTTGATGGCATACTTGTTTCTTGTTGTCGCTTTAACAAGGCAATCCCTTCACTAAAGGTGCGATAACACTCTTTAATATGGGCCCCATTAAGTCCGTCTGGCATGGTATAGCATCTTTTAACCCAGGTTTACGAGTCGGTGAATCAGACCCTTCTTAACACCTCCTTGGCAACTGCGGAATTGTAGTCTCTGAGATGAGTGTCCTCCATGATTTAGCCAATAAACCTTTTCTGTGGGGTTATCTGCCGGTGGATCGCCAGGAAGTTTGGTCCCATGAGGCAGCTGGATTTTCAGACCCAGCGGCGTGAGCTGATCCGCGGAATCCGGGTATTGTAGTTGGATCTATGAGCCAGCGATAACGCTCATGCTCTAATAACAGGCTCTGCAAGTCAAGGAGCAATCATGTGGGCTGCCCTGTGAAACGCATCCTTGATCGGCACCTGACGTAGTATCAAGTGAACTGACAGCATCAGCATCACTGCTGTTGATGTTGTTGGGATGACCAATGACTTCATTTGATCACCGCTAAAGAACCGCGGTCATTCGTAAACGGTCTTCGTTCTTTGTTCGAACGTAACTGGCTCGACGGGTTATCGCACCATCGTCGAAACCATCGATCTCGGCCTGTTGTTCTCAAGATGGGCTCCTGCTAAACGCTTTTTATCGAACTAATGAAATGAACCTCAGGTTTTCAACAGTTGACAGTCGTTTATGTTGATATATCGCATCAAATAGGTTCGTTTGTTTATCAAACAACTTGTTTTCAAACTGATTCGGACGGTTTGACAGGGAGCTGGATGTGTTGAATGGTTTATGGGCTGGGCCGTGCAGCTGTGTATTGTCATTCGTTAATCAAGCCACGCCAGTGGATCCCATTCGTGATCGGGCTCGTGCGGCATCGTCTCCCATGGTGTTTCAGGAGGAACCTCGGGGTCCGGATCATGATCGTTATGGACTGGACATCAAAAACCAGCACGGTGGGAGAGACGGACGACCAGTGACGAGGGGCGGCCGCCCGGCGCGCTGTTGATGAGGCGGATGCGCGTCAGGGGTCCCCTCGGCACCGGCCATTTCCTCGCTCGCGGACGGTGGTCGGTACGGACGCAGGTCGAACCTGTGTTGAACAGTAGCACGCCTCGGATGGTGAACTGACTATCAGTCGTGATTTTCTTTTTGATTCCTTCTGGCGTCTTGTATATGAATGATTCACCATCCTGTTTTCATTCTCCAAATACGTAAAACAACGGTGTCGCAAAACAGATATATCGACATCTCGGT